>Ga0315284_10001576_pt1 | contig 32556 bp, 37 predicted proteins | sample YL17G09_16_MG_FD_203696 | JGI IMG/M metagenome (GOLD analysis project Ga0315284, IMG submission 203696) | Sediment microbial communities from Yellowstone Lake, YNP, Wyoming, USA - YL17G09_16 | ecosystem: Environmental > Aquatic > Freshwater > Lake > Sediment | place: USA: Wyoming | collected... | reverse complement strand
CGTATCGGCGCGGCCCCGGTGATCTATGAGGTTGTCGGCCAGACCGACGAACCCAGCCCGGAAGACGAAGCCAAGCTCATTCGCTACTTCGAGCTTGAGGTCGAAGGCGTCGCCCCGAAGCACAACGGCTGGGAATTTCTCGCCACTCTCATTCACACGGATGACGGCAACATCATCCGCAGCGTGCCCGGTTTCGTCGCCCCGGCGGACTACCGCGACAAAGTTCCCCTCTGTGACCACTGCCATACCCACCGCGTCCGCCGCGACACTTACATCGTTCGCCATGAAGATGGCCGCACCATGCAGGTCGGTTCGTCCTGCCTCCAAGATTTCCTCACCACGGCTCCGGGCCGCTTGACCAAGGCCGCCGAGTACCTGTTCAACGCGTACGACATCTGTGACGCCGCAACCAAGCGCGGCTGGCTGGGCGGCAGCAATGCCTTGAGCACCTACCGCATCGACCTCGACACTTTCCTTCAGCACGTTGCCGCCATCGTCCTCAAGGATGGTCGCTATATCACCCGCAAGATCGCCAACGAAACGGAAGGCACCCCGAATTATCGCTCCGCCACCAGTGATCGTGCGTCGATGGAAATGTCACACGGTCGGATTCAGCACATGGGCGGTGGTTACGTTTACGAAATCACTGACGCAGCCAAGATGTTGGCGACCGAAGCTCGCGCATGGGTGCTCCGCAAGTACAGCCCGTCCATCGACGACCCCGCAGGCATGGACAACGACGCGATCCGCGACATGGTGATTGGCAGCTTCAAGGCCGCGAACACCCGCCTGAGCGACTTCGAGCACAACCTGCTTGCCTGTGCCCGCGCTGAGGCCATCGAACCCCGCCTGTGCGGTATCTCGGCCTATATCATCGAAGCTTATCGCCGCAGTCAGCCCCGCCCGGAAGCCGCCCAGTTGGATGTGGCGGGCCTCCAGCGCATCTTCACGATGTTCACGTCGGCAGTGGCGAGTTTGAAGCGCCCGGCCATTCGTCTGGCGGATGACGCGGGTCACTACCTTCACCTGTCGCTGGCCAGTGAAGCCTCCAAGAATGCGGGCTGCATTTACGTCAAAGGTGAAAAGGGCACGGATGCCTACTACGGCAAGATCACGCCGCAGGGTCGGTTCTTCGCCGTGGCCAGTTGCCCGAAGACCGTAGAGCCGCACTTGCTCGCGTTTGCGGCTGACCCGGAAACCGTGGCGGCTAAGTACGGCAAGCTGACCGGCAACTGCTGTTTCTGCGGACGGAAGCTCACGGATGCGCGGAGCACTGAAGTTGGTTTCGGTCAAATTTGTGCTGAACGTATGGGGTTAAAATGGGGATTGACAACTGTTACGGATACGACTCCGGCGCTGGTCGAGCCGCAGGCACAAGTCGCCTGATTGGATTGGCGGGTCGCCCGGTGTTGGTCACTACCTCGACCGCTCGGTCATCCCAATATTCGATCATCGCGAAGTCCTTCACATTGGTTATTTCAAGTTCCGGCAGGCCGTGTTTTCGGAGCCATTCGCGAATGGGAGGAATCTGTTGCGGAACAGTAGCGCGGGCAGTGAAAATTTTAACGCGGCGACCATCCAGCAGCCAGCGCTGAACGCGTTCCAGCATTTCCGGTATCGGCACCCCAATCTGACCGGCGCCATGCCAGCCGGTGTCGTGCGCCAGCGTGCCGTCCAAATCCACTCCATACCAGCCTTCTTCCATACGCTAACTACGCTCAGTTGGAGACGACTATTTTGTTTACAAAAATTATTCTTTTCATAATTTCAGGTTTACAAATCGAATCCACGCAGCGCACTGTCAACGACAGTGATGCCGAGTTTGGTTGGGTTGAGGCTGGCACCGGGTTTTATTTCACGGCATTTTAGCGGAATGCCGTTCCATTTTGGTGCCACGGACTGTTTGATAGCCAACGCCGCCAGCGCGACTGGGTGAACCACAATTTCTTCAGGCAGGCGGTGATGTTTTTCCTGAAACTGGCTTATCAATCGGGTCAGCACTTTTTTCTTCATACTGGTTTAGCTTGACGTACATCGTTGTAATTAGTTTTTGCTGCGCGTTGGTTAATTGAACGTATTCGTTCAACAGGTCGGCGATTACCAGAACGCTTTGACAGCGGTGGGTCAATCCGGCGGCTTTAATCGCCAGCCCTGATATTTCTTTTTCCAGTAGCGTGTCCATGTTCGTTGTAATTACAGAACTGTAAAAAGCAGTTCTGTAATAGCTATGAGCGACAACGTACCGATTTTTTCATTAGCCTTTACCAGCGCCCGCGCCCACTCCATTCCGGGAGTGATCGACCTGTGGAATTCGCGCAGCGCCTTGAAGCAGCATGAGTGGTGTCTGGGTGTTGATCAGGGCAATGATGCGGTGCTGACGGCAGCCGCCGTGCTGGCCGCGCAGATGCCGAATATAAAGCTGGCGGTCAACGGAGGGCCTAAAACCTGCGTGGCGGGCTGGAACGCTGCTGCTGCGGTTTCAACTGGTAAGGTAATCATCGCCGTGGCCGATGACTTCAAGCCGCCGCAAAACTGGGATGAATTACTGCTGTCGCTGCCGCCCAAGGGCTGGGAAGATGGCGAGCACGTCGTCAAGGTTGAAGACGGCTACGTGCATGACATCTTTGTTCTCTCGATTCTGACCCGTAAGCGCTATGAGCGATTTGGTTATCTTTTCTATCCTAAATATTTAAGTTTATTTTGTGACACTGAGTTTGGCGTTGTCGCCACGCGGGACGGCGTCGTCATTGAGGCCAACCATCTGCTGTTTGAGCATTGTCATCCTGATTGCGGCAAGCGCCCCCGTGATGGCATTGATATGGTGCATGCCTCCACGGAACGGTGGCATGCCGGAGAGATGCTGTTCAAAGTGAGACAGACATTAAATTTTCCGGTAGACGACGGCCCGCTGGCGGAAAAATACGCGGCAGAGCAGGAGCAGAAAAAAGAGTCAGCCGTAAAAACCAATGAGCGTTACGTGGCCTACATGCAAGTCACCAAAGATGATCTGTGCCTGCTGGATGTCTGTAACCGGTTGGTTGAAGAAGGTGTAAACGATTTTTGTTTTTGCCAGCCGGATCAGTACTGGTCGGGAGAGCCGGTTGACGCACAGGATGGCGAACAGATTAACAAAGTCATCACTGAACTTGAAAAGTCAGGCCAGACGGTGCATCGCAGGATATTTCATGTTGATGACTATCGGATGCCCGGTGACACCCGGATTCTAGTGGAAACACGGGTGCGTAATGAGAGCCTTAATTGGATTCGGTCGCTGGGTTTTAAGCACATTCTGGTGGTGGACGGTGATGAACTCTGGGTGCGGGGAACGCTTTCCATTGTAAAAGGCTACGTCGAACAAGGGCACCGGGTCGTCAGTGTACACATGGTGCCGGTTATCGGTGTGCCCGGTTATCCGGTTGATGCGGCCACAGATGTTGCGGTTGTTTATGTTGGCCCGGAGATTATTTTCAAGGTCTGCCGCAGTCCCTACGTGCCACAAACAATTGTTTACAGACCTTTGATTTATCATTTTACCGGTACCCGTCGCGGGATGGAAGAATGCGTCAAGAAGCATCGTCGCGGCGGTCACTATGATGATCCCGATTATGATTTTGAAGGCTGGTTGAAGGACACACTGCCAAACATAAAACCCGGATTAGTCAATGCCCACATGTACAAGCCGCGTCAGATTTGGCCGCGTGTGCGGGCGTGGCGGACAGATGAACTGGCACAGATGCCGGAAACTGTGCGCACGTATCTGGGAACGGAAACGCTAACTTAAAAACTCTGTTCTTTTATGCGCATGTTGCCACTAAATACCAAATGGTTGATCGTCTCCGTGCGGGAGCCGGTCATGTTTCACCAAACTGCTGATGAGACGTGGTTGTTCAATCCCAATCGACGCTACATCGTTAATGCCAACCGGGTAGCCGCCATTGAACCGTTCATCGAGAGCGCCTCAGAGCTTGACGGCGCAGCGCTGTATCACCGATTGCAGGCCGGACAAAGCTTGACCGGCGCAAAAGTTCTGATTGAGCGCACCCGCGAGCGCGGTATTGGCGATTTGTTGTTTTTAACCGGGCCGCTGGGATTCATGAACCACGTTAGCGGAAACAGTGTTGAACTAGACGTGATGGCGTTTGCGGATCGCGGTGTGGTTCTGACGCATTCTCCGCTACTGCATAACAAGTGCGTAAAATGCGGGCCGCTCGAATACGATCATCTGCGGCTGTACAATTACCATTGGTTGATAAACAGCGTCACTGAGCAGGATGGTGAAGGTGATCAGTTAAACGTTTACGACGCACTCTACCAGCAACTTGGTTTTGATCCGAGCGAAATTGAACCGCAGTGGAAACGGCCTTCGGCCACAGTAGTCGCAGATGATTTTCAGAACCTTGACCGGCTATACAAGCATGTCTGGGATGCGCGTAAGCTGGATTTGCGCCGGATCGGTTACTTCGTGGTGGCGCCGTTTGCCAATTCCAATTTGCGGTGCATGAATTACGGAAATTGGCTGGAGATTATCAAAGCATTGGCTACCCGGCGACCGGTGGTGGTGATCGGTAATTCATCGCTGCGCCTGCCGGATACGGATATGGGTGCCGGTCAGTTCAATCAGTCGGTGGCAAGTATCGGCGGTGGTGTGTTTAACGCGGTCGATAGCACTTCGCTACGCGTACTCATGGCGTTAATTGCCCGCAGCACCGGAGTCATCTGCATGGATAGCGCTCCCCTTTACATGGCGCAGGCGCTCAAAGTTCCCGCGATCAGTATTTGGGGAACGCACGCACCTGCATCGCGAATTGGTTACGATAAGAATTACATGGATTTAGCCATCTGGAAGCAGGCCGCCTGTCCGAATTCGCCGTGTTTTGCTTACGGTCGTTTTCCAGTTGAAAAGTGTCCTGACGGACAAAATCAAATTACTTGTGCGGTTACAGCGGAAGTTTCAGTGCAGGATGTTCTACAGAAAGTGGACATGCTTGAAAGCGCCAGCGCACAACCAAGCGCAACAAAAATATGAAAGATGCAGTTCCGCCATTGAAGTCATTCAAAACCGGTGACGCGGTCATCGAGCTTGAATGGTTGTTGAACGCTCCCTACGAAGACATCGGTGAAGCGGCAGCCAAGATTCCGCCTGCCATCGGTTACCTCGGTTATCAGCGTTCTGTGGCGGTTGAGCGCTTGCTGATAGCGGAACAGGAGTGGAAGCGGGTTGAAGCCCAGCAATACTTTTTACTGAAAAATGGAGATTTTACCGCCAAGGGTTTTGGCGATAAGGCATCCGAAGAATCCTTGAAACGGGCAATTATGCTATGCCCTGAAGTTGCGGCGGTTTGTGCCGCTTACGCCAAGCGCAAGCAGACCGTTGAGTGGTTGTCTTCGTCCATTGATGCGTTACAAGCCAAGCTGGAATTGGTTCGCTCCAGCGAAGCGACGCGTCGGATGGAGCATGAGCCGGACAGGTACAAAGGTACGGTAGTTTGAACCAAAAACAAAACAAAACAAAGGTACATTAAACATGAGCATCGACCCAAAAATACTTCGACGAATGCAAGGTGAAGACGCATTCTTGCAATCACAAACACGTGGCTCTCGCCGCGTAAAACTCCAACGAGGACAGAACTGGATTGTTCGGTTCTTGCCCGCGCAGTTGGGGCCAGAAAATTTGTTTTTTGCCCGTATCGCCCGCCACTGGCTTGGCAAGCTGCCCATTGTCTGTCCGCGTAATACGGCGGAAGACTTTGACGGTGATCCTGATTGTGAGTGCTTGGTATGTCAGGTGGCGGAAAGTCTCAATGAAAGCCCGGATGAAAACATCAGTAAGTTCGGCTACAAGGCCAGAGCCAATCCACAGTTTCTTACTTACTGCCTTGTCTGGGAGAAAGACGGGGTGGTGCAGCCAATGACAGAAGTGCTCAACCCGTATGAGTTTTGGCACTATCGCAGCACGTGGGAGGAATTAAAGGGTTTTTACGTATCCGGTGGGCGTAAATGTCCTGCGAGCGTGCTCGATTACGAGCAAGGAAATGACTTTAGTGTCAATAAGACTGTCAAAGGGATGCGTTTGGACAAGCTGGATTCATCGCCGATTTTTGAGGCTAACGAACCAAAGTACGCAGAGTGGATAAAGAAGCTCGAAGCGGGGTGCAAAACGCCAAAAGTGATCATTCCGACGCACGAACAGATGCAAAATTTTGCGGCCAAGGTGCAGGAAGCGGCTGATCGCGGTGGTGTCACGGAGGATGAGAATGCTCCCCGCAGTCGGCGGCCACAGCAAAGTGAAGTTGATGATGAGGATGCTCCCCGCAGTCGGCGGCCACAGCAAAGTGAAAGTGATGAAGCGCCTTTTCGCCCGCCAGCGCGTCGTTCGGCGGCTAAAGAAGAAGATGATTTGGATTACGGTAAGCCATCCAATGGTGCGGCAAAGCCAGCGTCTCGTGCGCGTGCGGCTGAGCCGGAAGAAGAAGCGGAACAAGTTCCACGCGGTCGACCTGCGCCTCGTGCGCGTGCGGCTGCCGAGGAAGTCGTCGATCAAGAAGTTCCGCGACCGAGCAGTCGTAAGCGGATGCCTGATGTAGCGGAGGCTGAACCTGAGCCTGCACCCATCGACGATGAACCTGAACCCGAAGAAGTTGAGCCAAGGCGTCAGCCGCGTGCTGCCGCCCCCGTCACACCACGCGCCGCTGCTATGGGTGCGCCTCGTCTGGCGCCCACAGCTAGACGCGCCGCAGCGGAAGCTGAAGGCTCCATGCCTCAAGAGGAAGCGGAAGAAGAAGATCAATTACCGCTGGATGACAAGGATACAGTTTCACCGGCGGCTACCAGTGAGGTTGATGACGAGGCCCTGCCTCCAGCAGTGGCGCGTAAGGGTGGTCAAGGAACCGCATTGGCACAACGGTTGGCCAAGATGCCACGTGGAGCTTAATTATGGCGACGCTGAAGAAAAAGAAGTCGCTCGATGAAAATGCGGGCATGATGGCTGCATTAAAGTCGATGGCGCCCAAGGGGGAGGATACGACCACGTGGGAAATTTCGCGCACGACGGAACTGGTAATGTCCCAGATCAAATACGTGCTCACCACGGGGATTGAGCCGTTCGATGACATTGTCGGCGGAATGCCGTTTGGGCGGATGGTTGAACTTTATGGCTTGGAAAGCTGCGGCAAGACGGCGATGGCCATCCGCTGCGCCGCCCGTGCCATGAAGAATAACATCTCCGAGGTAATTCGTAACAGTGATGACACCATTACCCTCAAGCCGTTGGAGCCGGGTAAGTGCAAAGTGGTGGTGGTGTACATTGACAATGAGCAGTCGCTGGATGACGACATGAAACTGGTTGTCGACGGTGAGGCGCTGGATGTCATCGGCGCCCGCATGGACACCACGGATGACGTGTTCAAAGCTATTGACGGGGCGATCTCGTATCAGGAAAAACGCATGGAGATGGAATCCGAGGATGATATAAAGCGTTTCCTGCTGGTGGTAGTGGACACCATTGCCAGTACATCCACCAAGCAGGAACTTGAGCAGAAATGGGGTACTCAGGATTTCCCGCGCCAGCCCCAACAGATCAGCAAAGCGCTGCGCCAGCTAGCCCGGCGGGTCAATCAGAACAATGTCTGTGTGTTGTTTACGAATCAGGTGCGTGTAAGCTTTTCCGGCGGCCAGCAGCAGGGCGGCAAGACGACGTTTGCCGTCAAAGCCGATGACTACAACTCAGTGGGTGGTTTGTCGTTGCGTTTTTACGCCTCGCATCGCGTATTCATGTACGCTTTCAATCAGAAGTACAAGTTGTTGCCGGACGCTCAGTTCTCAGCCGGGCTGCTCGTTGGATTTCACACCAAGAAAAACCGGCTGCGCCCGCCGTTGCGCGATGGCCGCATGGTGTTGCTGTTTGACGCGAAACAGGGAGGGCTTAACAACGCGTTCAGCATGCTGGAAACCTTGGTCTATTTAGGTTTCGTGGATGTCGCAGCAGAGTCCAAGCACACCGGTTATACGCTCAAGTTTAAGGCGAGCGGCATTGTGCCTACTACCTTTACCCCGGACAAGGTGGAATCAACCCTTGAGGAAGACGAAGACCTGCCTGCTAGTCGTCGAAGCGGCAGCCGAAAAGACCCCGGTTTTAAGTTTCGTGCCGAGTGGCCGGAGTTTTACGTGCAGCATAAAGAAGACATCGACAAGCTGTGGCAGGAAGCTGTGGCTTATGCGATGGCAACTCAAGGGTTGAACGGTGGGGTTCAAGTCATTGAAGAAGAAACCGCCGTCTTACCGGAGGAAGACTGATGGCTAAAGTTAAAATTAAAAAACAGGTCGAGTACGCCACGAGCAAGGAATTGGAAGCTGCCCTGCTTAAAATTATCAGCAACAGGCCGCATTTAATTCCGATTATGGATCATGTCAAAGTTGCCGGTTGTTTTGTAATTCACACGGAAAACGACAAAGTCGTGGCGGGCAAAGGCGTGCCCTTAAAGCTCAAGAAAGTCTCACCGGATATGCAGGCATTTATGCGGGCACCGGCTTACTTTGTTTTGATTATTGACCGCCACTGGTGGGGTAAATGCCCGATAGGTGAAAGGGAAGGGAAAGTAAGTTGGGCGCTAAGTCGGATCAGTGTTGACGACAGCGACGAAGTCAACGTAAAGGTCAGACTTGAAAAGTGGGACATCGAGGAAATGTTTGCCAACATTGAAGCGTCGGGAGTTTACGACGAAAAAACCAGCCGGTTGAAAGAAATTATGGACAGCGCGTCCGTGCGCAATTGTATGCTCGATGTAACGACCAGCAGGCTAGCCGACCTTGTCCCGGAAAAAGCCAAAGCTGATCCGGTGGCGAAAGTTGAACCAGCCACGAAAGAAAAAGAGGAAGATACGGCGAAAGAAGAAGACACGGCGAAAGAAAAAGAAGAAGATGCCGCGAAAGAAAAATCGCGCATTATTGCCCGGCGGGTTTCGCCCAAGCTAGCAGCTAAGCCGGGAGCGCCGTTAGAAGTGATGCGACCACCGCGACGACCGCCAATGGAACCTGAAGTTGAACCTGAAGCGGCAGGATTTTACGAACCAGAAGCGGATGACTGAAACTAGTGGTGAATAGTTTGTGAACAGGTATTAGCAAATTTTTATTGTTACCCTCAGACAAACTGTTTACACATAACACATCGTAATTTTATCATGAGCCTTGAAATAAAATGTCCCACGGTAACCCGCTATGCCCGCGTGCAGAAAGTTTTGCTAAGCGACAACGCGCTGAGTAAAAAGTTGAGCACTAAAACCTCTGCGGTGTGTCGGGTTGACAAGAGCTTCGTGGATTTTCCGGTTGAAGTGATCCATGTCACCGATGAGATACACCGGCAGGGTATGGATTCAAACAGCCTCTCCCGAACGGATATTATTCGGTTTGGCGTGCGGCTCCTGCTTCAAGGTAAGGTTCCAGACAACATTACCTCACTGGCGGCGGTTGAAACTAGCGTGGCACTTAAAGACGAGGACGAAAAACCTAAACCGATCAAGCCACCCAAGCCACCCAAGCTGCCCAAAGTCAAGCCGCCCAAGCTGTCCAAAGTCAAGCCGCCCAAGCCACCCAAGCTGCCCAAAGTCAAGCCGCCCAAGCCAGAGCTTGCCTGCGTGGTTAAAGTAAAAGCGGTCAACCCGGAAAAGGTAGCAGCGCCGCCAGCAGCGCCTGCGGTGAAGGCTAGTACGGAAACCAAGCCAGAGAAAGCGCCAGTATTTTTTGTGCGACCACACGTTCCCTATGTAGTGGGAACGGCGGCGCTGAGCAATCTATGGGCGGTGCTGACGCTGTTTGAACCGTTTGTTTTGGAAGGCGACGCCGAAGCTAGAGAGGTAAGTCAGCGTGTAAATGATTTGATTGACGACATTCATCGCCGTACTATTTTGCCGAGTGCCGAAAAAGATTCCTAAACCGAAGCGGGCTGAAGGCGAGCATATTTTTCCCGCCAGCCAGTTGACCCCTCTTGCCGTTCAGTGGAAACAGTTAAGCGCCGCTGGTCGACATAAGGAAGCCATGCTTATTTTGGAACAGATCGTGGTCGGATCGACAGCGATGTTTGAGCGGCTGGCGCAATTTGAAGATTTTCATTACACGGTTGACCTGCCGATTCTGGTCAGCGCGGCGCAGGAAAAAGTCATCAAGTGGCTCATCAAATGGCAGCCAAAAAAGGGGCGGTTATTCTCTTGGTTCAGCAAATGCGCTAAAAACGCTTTCCGTTCAGAGTTGGTCAAGGTCAACCAGTACCGTAAGCGCTATCATGTCACCAGCGATAATCTGGAAAAATTTTACGGGGTGGAAGACCATGCGGTTGACAAGCATGACGTAGTGCAGGAGACACAAAGCAAGCTGGCCGGGCTTACCTGCCGCTGGGGTGATCCGCAGGAAATAGGCGCTGTTCGTTTCCTAACCCAGTGCATCATTGATGATGAGCACGACAAGCAGGCGGCCATCCGTAGCGCGGCTTATGCCTATTGCATTAGTTTTGATTTGGCCAAGTATTTCCACAACTGGGCGATTGTAAATCTGCGCCACGCTTTTTACGAAAAAGTTTACATTCCATTTACCGAGCATGAACTCATGATGGCGGCGGAGAGCTATACCTTCTGGCCAGAACTTGTAAACATAATCGGAATTGAAAAAGCCAAGGAGGTAAGCGCACTGCTGGGGAATCAGCGATTAAAAATTCCGTCGCTTCAGTACTACGCCAAGCTGCGGGAGAATTACCGGCTGAGCCGTGATGTGCAGCGCTGCGATCTTGACCCGGATGCGGTGGCTGAAGTTGCCCGTAAACATAAAAAGACTGCCCGCACGGCGCAGGAAATCTTTACGGAGATGGTTGAACAGATTGATCCAAGGCGCTACGGCGAGCACAGCATTTTCGACGAAGATGACCACAGTTGAAATAAAAGGAAAATTGTTTTACTGGATGAGTGCGATTCGCCTGTTTTAGCTCAATATATGAACGCAGCATTTTCAACGAAGATAGCCCTGACGAGTGAGCTTGTAGCGATGCTGCGTCCACCCCGGCACCGCTATTTTCTCATGTTCAAAGACCCAAAACTGCGACCTCCGGTATTGGCGGAAATGATGCCCGATTTGCAACGCGTCATCGCCACCGTAGCGCAGCAGTACTGCGATATGACGACGCCGCAGTTGCACTTTGATGAACTGATGGGCGAGGGCAACTTGAAACTGGCGGAGTTGATCACCAAAGACAAGTTGCGCACCTTGCCCTGTCGGGTGGCCTTTTTCAAATACTTCAAAGGCGCGGTCAGTAATGCCGCCCGGAGCCGGGTGCAGAAATACCGGTTTACAGAAAAGCGTACCGGCCAGAAACCGCCGCCCCGCAAGCAGCGCTTTTTACCTAATGGCGCACCCGGAGAAGATGAAGCGGAGACGCAGGAGTATCACAAAAATGTTGATCTGAGTCTGGATGATCCCGACATCGGATTGCAGGTCGCCAGCCAGCCGGTGCCGGTGGAAGGAGAAGAACGACCGATTGACTGGGGCTTTGGGCCGACCTCGGCTGAATACGCGTTTCATCTTACAGCGGTTGAGAAGCTGGTCTTTCATGAAATGATTTTTCCCAGTGCCCATGCTCGGTGTTATGCGGAACAGGATGCCATGCGCAAGGCCAATCGCGGCAAGCTGTGCATCAAGATAAAATTTGTTCACATGGCGAGCGGCATTGGTTTAGCGCCGGAATTATTTGAAGAAGCTGTTCTATCCATACGGAACAAGATCAAAGAATATCGTATGCTAACCGATGACCAACAGGAAAAGAACGCCAGAGAAAGTGCCATCATCGCGCAACTCAAGCAGGTGTTTGGTTTGCAGATTCCACCCGACATTGACGGCATGATAGTTCGCCGGATGCTGACGATGGCGGCACGGGATCAGTTTGATAAATTGAACGCGCAGGTTAATGAGATGCTCACCGAAGTTGGCGCCAAGGTGCCGCGCAGTATTGGCGGTGACAAGCTCGGCTGCTACGGCGTGCTCTTTCAAAGAAACTGCCGTCAGTGCAACACGTGTGATTTGCGCCATAGCTGTTCGGTTGAAGCGGCTAATCTTGGTCTGACCAAGATGGCGTTCAGCCCGAAATTGCTTGGTTCCCGGCAACAACGCATTCCGGCATTTTTACCGCGTATTTCCGGCGAAGTGTCGGCGCAGATAAACAGCGCCGATGAGGCGGAAATAATCAGTCAATTGACTGAAACATTTCAACGGGCGGAACGCGGTGGCCAGACTTACTATTATCACCTTGTTGGTTCGGAACGTAAGCGTCGGCACCTGTTTTGCGTAGAGCGCAAGTCGCCCTTAAAATTACGTTTTTGCAATCCCAGTGAAAGCTTGAAAAAGCGGTTGACCGGCAAGCAAAAGACTTGGTGTGTGCGTGACGACGCGCCGCTCTCCGAGATTATCGCCCTGATCGAACAGCACGGTAAGGAAACTTTCGACGAGTGATGCCAGAGCAACCTCCCAACGTATTGGCGCCGCAGGCTGCGCTGACGCGCTTTCAAGCGCAGCGCAAGCTGGGTTTGTTTGCACCGTTGGACTACACCATTGCCGCCTTTATTGTTTTTCTCTGGGTAACGCTGGGTTTCTGGAAATTGTTCGGCACCCCGGACGCCGTGCATTTAATTGCGTTGGCACTGGGTGCCGTTTTTCTTACTCAATGCTGGCTGGTTGTTTTGATTTACCGGTGTCTGGTGTTCATTCTTGATGTTCAGGCAGACATAAATCTACTGCCGGAGGCGGCGGCCAGAATTGTTGTTGGTTTTTGGGAGGGGCGCCGCCCATGAGCAGCTATAACCGATACGCGTTGGCAGTGGATTTGAGCCTGCGACTGGCCATTCCAATTGATCGCGCCAAGGGGGTCATAGATCAGACTATCGACGCCTTGACGGAGGCACTCGTTGGCGGACGCAAGGTGGAGTTTCGTGATTTCGGTATTTTAGAAGTGGTGCGCCAGAAACAAAAGGTCGGGCGCAATCCGGCTAATCCAACCGGAGGTAATTACCTTATTCCCGCACGGAACAAGGTTCGGTTTCGTACGGGCAACAAACTTTTTAACCGATTAAATCCCCAGTGAAATCGCTAATTGCTATTTTAACCTATCGGCGACTACACGCGCTTAAAGCCATGCTGCACGGCGTGGATCAGCACTGTCCGCAGTATCAGACGCATATCTTTGAAGACTGTGGCCAGCGTGATGCCACCAGCGATTTTTTGACTCACGGAAGAACAGGTACTCCTTGTCCAGACCTCATGGCAACCCGTTACAACGCGTCGGTGGAAAACGCGAGTCCGTCTTTGACGCCGATAGTTGTTGCCAATTATCCAAATATGCAGGTTTACATGGGCGAGCGCAATTTAGGCGTTACGGGCAACAGTAACCGGGCGCTAAAGGTGTTCATGGACGGTGATTGGGATCACCTGTGCCTGTGTAATGACGATTTGCTGGTCACCGGGGATTTTGTTAAATTTTACGGTCAGGCGCATAAAGACTTAGAGGTTGGCATGTTTTGTTTTTGTGATTTTACCAAGGAGTCGCCCGCCATCTCCGGCAAGCCCGAAACATACAAATGGACGACTTACCGTTGGCGCGGTTACGGCGTAAAATTTATGCCGCGCTTCACCGGAATAATGATGTCGGTAACGCGTAAACTGGTTGAGAAAATAGGGTTTTTTGATGCCGAGTTCGGAAAATTCGGCGAAGAACATTGTGACTACACCATCCGGGCAAGGATGGCGGGCGGTATTCAGTGTGAGGGTCAGGATATGAACTGTCTGGATGTTGAACATGACCTGCTGAAACATCAAGATGTGCAGACCAGCATGTCAGGCGTGGCACGGCAGCACGCGGACGAAGAAGCGCGGATAGCCATGCAGCGAGCCAGCTACGAATACCGGTTTCGTCACTACCATCGAGATTTTCACTTGGCTTATCCGGTGATGGCCAGCGGTTATTACGGTGCGGGCATTCCCTGTCGGCAACTTGAGCAGATCGGTTACAAGATTGTGGCGGCGCCGTGTAGTTAAGGAGTGAGTAAAAATCCAATGATGCAGCGTTTGCTGGGTGAAGCGATGGCGCCCGCTCTCGCTGAGAAACCAGCCCAACAGTCACCGCCACCGTTACGCGACGAAGAAACGCCGGTAACTGAACCGGCGGCTGAACCGGCGACAGCAAACGCAACTTCACCGTCAATTAAGCAGTTGGCGCAGCAGTGGCAGTCGGGTGATCATCTCGGCGTAGCTACGGCTTTGATGTTTACAGCGGCCAGTTACAAGGATTTTGTGTCATTGATTTACGTTATCGGGCGCGATAGTGGACTTCAATTGGGCGCCCTGCTGGATGAATTGGCCGACGCAGAGAACGTTCCAGAGCCGAAAACCCCACCCCAGTATCGCAGCGCTTTGGCGCGGGCTGCCGGTGGTGAAGAAGAAGGAGTACTATGAAGAATCCATTGATGTCACGTTTGCTGGGTGAATCTGATGACGTAGTGCCGGTAATTGCCAACCGAAGCAGTGCGTCTTTTCGTAGTCGTCGGGCGCAGACGCGTCAGCCTAACCGGAGAGGCGACCGCGCTGATGATAACGATGATGATGCTGTTGATAACAGTGTTCAGCGCATGGTTGGCGAGGCTCATTCTAAAGACGATGATTCCATTATCCCAAGCGACGCTGAAGACGTAAGCCCGTACGAGATGACGGTGGGCAAACCGCTACGCGAACCAAAGGAAATCGTGCAGGAACCGTCACATCCCACCGGTGAAAAAGAAAAATATCAGACGCCTTATTCGGCCTTGACAGCGCCTGACGTAACGCCGCAGTCGACTGAACCGATTGATCCATCCGAAGTGCCCGGCAGCGCGGGGCCGGAAAAGTTTACGGTATCCGATTTGGAACGGGCTGAACCTGCCGAGGGAGGCGAAGATGTTGTAGTAAAGGCAATGGATGTGCTTTTGGGGCGCACGCGAGCAGCCAAGCCTGCGACACAGCCCGGTGAATTTGAACAGGCAGGGGCAATTACTACGGAGGCACACGCGGCGGCAGCTTTGGGCATCCAGACGCCGCTCTACGAGGAAGCGCAGTCCAGAGCCGCAAACATGCTGGTGCCCGCCAAGGACGGTGGCAGCGGTATGCCCGCGCCGACAGCAACAGGAGATGGCGCTGCTGTCTATAGCGCGTTTCGCAGGTTTGCCGGATGAACGCCGAAGCGCTCATTTACTGCTTGCTGGATGCCGAGTTGTAAGCGGCGGATGTTAGGGATGTAACTAGCTACTTGAACGACCGGCGATGACAACAACCCTTCTAGGCCAAGAACCGGCACCGGGTAATGCGCTTCACGTGATCTTGCTGCGTGAAATGTGGGGCGATTTTTTCACGCTGGTTTTGGACAGCGGTCACACGGAAGAACTTGAACCGGAAGAAACTAGAACTTGGTTCAAAGTTCGGGGTGCGGATATGGATAAAATGGAAAAAGTGCTCGATCAGTGCTGGAATTTTGGCCGGGCTGAAGCCATAATTGACAATTCAAAGGAACCGCCTGTTACGCGCCTGCCCTACTCACCAAACATCTAGCGATGGTTGACAATTTAAGTGTCCTCTTTGATGAACACTGGTTGGAGATTTCGGTAGCTAAAAAACCGGCGCTGTTCCTTTAACAACCTGAGATTAAAGGAACAAGTCGGTTTTATGTGTCCAACTAACCAGACGGCACCGTAGTTTTCCCATGTCATGTCTTCGTGAAATTTACGTTCAAGGTGGTGCTTGAATTTTTCGAGGGAGCAACCAAGCAGGAAAAAGGCATGCTCCTGCTTGTGCAGCAGGCGCTTTTTTGCCACATACTTTGTTCGACCGCGTAGGGTGGCAACAAGCTGTCTAAAAATGCGATTGCGTTCCACACGGGCTTGGTGTGCCGTGTCGCGCATGACGTAGACAGCGATCTTATTCGCTATTTCCACGGCCTTTTTATGTTTTTTGGCGTAGGCTTCCTGCATCCTTTCGGCAGTGTTCCGGGCTTGTTCGCTGGCCTGCTTGTGCAGCCTGTGGTGCTTTTCCCAGTCGGCTTCCATTCGCTGTCTACGTTTTTCCTGTTTACGCTGAAAAGCCAAAAATTGTGCGGATAGCGGTCGTTGGGAGTAAGGAAGTGTCATGCTTTTGTTATCTCTATGGCCGGTACCGTAACAATTTTTGATTGGATGGTCAATGGTGTTAGCTGCGATTTCTGATTGTGTACACTCTGCTGCTTTCATGTTTTGTAGTCAAAGTGCGGCAATTTGTGTATGCGACAATATCTCATTGAAGGCGTAACCGGCGCGTTTCCTTTTATCGTAGACAGGACTAAATCCCCTGTGTCTGAAAGTCGCCCGGATGGTGGAAGCCTAACCCGTATTCCCGGACGTTTCAGCGTATGCGACTGCGTAAACGGTAACAATCGCCGTTACAGCAAAAAGGTTTGGGATAAAAACCTGCAAGAAGGTTCGATCCTACAGGAGTCCATAACGCGTAACGCGGCATTTGGTCTGCTGGAACACCCCAAAGATGGTATCGTCACCCTCCTTTCCCCTATTTCTCATCATGTCACCAAAGCGGCAATGGTCGAAGCAAGGAACGCTCAAGGCCAGCTTGTCTACGAGGTTACTGGTGAAATTGCTTTGCTCGATACGGACGAAGGCAAAAAACTCAAGGCTCTGATCGAAGGTGGCTACAATCCGCTGGTATCCAGTCGCGGCTATGGTTCGCTGGAAAAAGCCACGGATGGCGTGGATGAAGTGAAGGAGGATTACGTGTGTGAAGGCTGGGATGTGGTTATCAAACCCAGCTTTGAAAACGCCGAACTCACGCCGAACCGCAGCACCACCACGGCTCAAATGGCACCCCCGGTTGCTCCCAATCCCCAAGCTGAATCTGCACAACCAAAAGCAGCGGAACTGACGCCCGCTGCTACATCGGTCAATTTGAAGGAATCGTCACCTTCAACTGGAGCGGCTAAATCACCGGCCAGCGAAATCAACAACAATAAAAAGACTATGGAAATCAATGAGATCAAACTGCGTATTGACGCACTTCGCAACGCCGATCCAGCGAAGCCGAAGCGGTTCGCTGAGTCGATGACACAGGTTGAGGAACTGCATCAGAATGTTGCCGAGTGGGCAGCGGCTGATCCCAAGCGGTCTTGGGAAGCGCAAAAGCTGCACACCAACCTCGACGGCATCGCCAACGAGTTCACTGAAACCGTGAAAGCCCCCGCCAAGGAGGCCAAACGCCTGACTGAGCAAAACGGCAAGCTCATGCGGGTCATCAACGCGGTCGCTGCGACAGCGGTCACGTACAAGAAAAAACTGGGTGAAGCCCTGAAGGCCGACAACAGCCGGGTCAAGATGATCGAAGAACTGACTCGACGTGGTCAAGGCTGGCAGCGCATTGCGGAAAGCCGCAAGCAGAAGGCGCTCGTGCTGGAAAAGGATTTTGACACGTCATGTGAAGCGCTCGACCTCATGGCCCAGCGCTACCATGAAGATGTTACTGATCTTGGTCGCCGCCTGATTGTTCTCGAATTCAAGGAAAAGGCGCAGACACCGGAGATTCAGGAATCACTGAAAAATGCCACTCGTCTCCGGCACATCGTTGCCGTACGTGAGAAACTGGAAGGCAAGCCGAAGAAAACGGTTCAAGAGGAAGAAGCCGAAAAAGGCAAGCTTACCCAGCCGAAAGACGGCGAAACGCCCGGCAAGGACGCCATCAAGGACGACAAGCAAAAAGGTGCTGGCAGCCCCGACGAAGGCCAAGTGGCCAAGGAACCGGGTGCGGTCACGAACGAGGGTAAAAAGGGTGGCACGCCCGCCCCTGTCCTCACTGAAGCCAAGGTATTGCGCAGCGACCGGGCTGATCTGTCTGTCCGTTCGATCAATGAATCCGTGGAACTGGTGCGTCGGCTTAGCCCAGTATCTCCCGCCAAGTAAACAAACAACGAGCCATCAACAATAAACACTGAAACATTATGGTTATCTTAACTGAAAGTGGAAGACCAGTATTGGCATCCGATGGCGGGCATATTTCCCGTTTCATGGATGTACTGGAGTGGGGCTATAGCCTCGCTGAAACATCACTGGGAATTCCTGAAAAGAACTCTCGCGGCCTCTGGGAAGCGAAGGGCTGGAAGGAATTCGTACAGCACATGCCGGAGCACAAGCGACCCATCGCAGCAATCATGCTGGAGAACTGCCGCAGCCGCTTCGGTCGACTCGACGAAGTGACACGTACCACGTCCTTGGGAACTTTCGACAAATGGATTTTCCCGATCATCGCCAACATGAGCGAAAACGACGTGATCGACCAGTTGGTTGCGCTGCAACCGATGGCTGGCCCCGTGTCGCAGATCGTGTACATGGACATCGTTACCGGGCGCCGCAAAGGCCGCACCCCTGCTGGCTCGCCGATGTGGCGTGCGTTGCAAGGCGCGGTTGACCGCGACGACGACGGTGATGAAGTGGTGCAGGACGAAACTGGCACTACCTCCGGTGGCGGCGTCGCCATTTTGGAGTGGACGCCGATTCGCGCAGGCACCGTCACAGGTTCCTACCTAACGGTAAACTTCGCTGACGATGGCAACGGTGTCATCATCAACACGGCGACCAATGCCGCAATCGGTACGATCATCTACCAAGGCACCGGCGCCGGTACGTTGACCTTGACCGGCATCCTGAGCACCGATTACTCGGTCACCTACGCGTTCAATTCGGAAGGCAACCTTGCCATTCAGGATTACGAGATGAAGCTCTCCAGCACGCCCGTCACCGCCAAGGTGATGAAGCTGAAGACGCTCTGGTCGGAAGAAGCCGATCAAAACCTGCAAGCGATGTACAACATCAAGGCCGAGAGCGTGCTGCTCAATGCCCTGACGAATGCGTTGCAATACCAGAAGCACCGTCAGGTGATCTTCGACCTTCGCGCCAAAGCGGACGCAGGTTTCGTCGTTTGGGACGCCATTGCTCCGGCGAGCGTGAACTACCAGACCCACAAGTTCTCCATCATCGACGCGTTCGAGACAGCCTCGAACTTCATCTTTGGTGCGACGAACATGGTCGCGGGCAACTGGCTGCTGCTCGGCCTTCAACCGGCGACGGTTGTGGCTACGCTGCCGCAGTTCGTGCCCAAGAACAACCGGGTGCAGATGCAGGGTATCACCTACATCGGCGATCTCGGCAACAAGAAGGTGTTCGCTGATCCGCACTACCCAACGAACGAGTTCTTGGTCGGCCACAAGGGCGATCAATTCCTCACTACGGGTTACGTGCTGGCCGAGTACCAGAAGTTGTACACGACCCCGGATGTGGTTCTCCCCGACTTCATCCATCAACGCGGGTTCGCCACGAGCTTCGCTCGTAAGATGGTGAACAGCAAGATGTTTTGTCGTGGATTAGTTCAGAACAGTCCTACTGCTTTTGGTCAGACCATCGGCTAATCGTTGTAACGTAAACGATTTACAAAAAGCCCCGGAGGAAGTCCTCCGGGGCTTTCGCATTGTCAGCAATTCCCAGCCCGGCCACACACTGTCCCAGCCCGGCCACACACTGCACTGCTTCGCAGCGCCTTACCAGCCTATCCACGCCAGCATTACCGAGCTTGACCTAGCCGTAATAGTCCGGGCCTGACCTAACCTAACCATGCCCTAACCTAACCATGCCAGCATCGCGCTGCCATGCTTCTCATCGCCATGTCTCGCCGTACCCAACCTAACCATGCCAGCATCGCGCTGCCATGCTTCTCATCGCCATGTCTCGCCGTACCCAACAAAACCAGCCCCACCCAGCTAGACATCACGCGACTATGTCACGCTGGGCCTGACATCAACGAGCCAGCATCACAGCGCCTAGCAGCGCCATACTATAGTATGCAGCGCCTTACCAGCCATACCAATCCCCACTTGACCGCAGCCTGACTTACCCCGCTTAACCGTGCCAAAATTATGCGGCGTACCGTTTGCTAGTTTGACGGATCGCCGAGAATACTTTTGCCAATTGATGCACACTAGCATACCGGCGTTGAAACGTATTCAGGTCGTGTAGGGCATCCTGTAGCATCTGTTCACGTCGTTCAGCATTGTAGCAAACGGATACCGTCGTGCGGTAGCCGCCACCGCTTGACCGGTCGCTAGATAGCGACATGAATACGGAAACAGGCTCCGTTACACCGGGCAAAACCTGCACGCAAACACTGATAAGGTGCCGGGCTTGCCAGAGTCGGTATTCTTGCGCCGCCTTGGTATTGTTCCACTCGAAACGTCTGTGCAGCGGCGATGTTTTAGAGCGGGCGGCCTTAATCACATTTTCCGGTAACAGCAAGCCGCCGTTTTCTTCAGAAATGCGGTTTAGCTCTTTGATGATTTTTATGTTTTTCATTTAGTTTGAAGCGGCCTGCGTCAATCAGTGCGCTACGAATTGCAGCGACCATGACACCGTTCCAGTCTTCTTTGAAACTGTTGTTCATCCTTTCGGTTGTTTGGCGAGCATGAAGCAGCCCCAACCCTGACCAGCGGAATTTTTGCTGTCGTGGCGGCCTTCGCACAGTCCGATCTGGGTGCCGACACGGTGCAGCAAATTGGTCACGTCTTCGAGGCTCAATTGATCCGTGTCAAAAGCGATCCTGAGCTTGGCGTTCCAAGGAAAATACATCGGACGATAAACGGGATTCGGGGCGCCGTTATCGAGGCGGCCAATCGCATCAAAGCGTGTGCGCTTACCGTGGATACGCACAAGATTGTACTGGGGTTCGAGACTGTCAAATCCGTCGGCCACTACGAATATGCTGAGTTTGGCGATGGTCATTTTGAAACCAACTAGGCGGCAGGCGCTAATCATCGCGCAGCGCACAGCGGCGGCGTTGAAGCCATCCCAGCCTTCTTTGCTGGTGTATCGGGCTTCGTTATACAGCGCTTCCGGGTCTAACGGTTCTCGTTTAACTCTGGCGCCGGGTTTTGGCGGGTTAATCATCCTGCCGATCATCGTGTCTTTGGCTTTCTTGGAGAAACGATGAACGACCAGCGGGGATGTGCCGACAATTTCAAACAGTGCCGTTTGAATGTTGGGCGCGTTGATCTTGATGTTCAGTTTTGACGGAGACTTCTTGGTTTCCGTGGTTGTGTTTTCGTTATGATCGCCATTGCTGGCGATCCGGCGTGAGGGGGACAGTATGGTTTTCATTTCGCTGAAATTAGTTGCTCGTTTACAACTAGTCAAGCAAATCATCGTTTATTTTTACATCCGGTTTTTATAGACCGGTAATAGGGTGTCGTAGTTAGGGGTGTGTTCGACGCACAAGATGACATAACACTGGTGCCAAGTGACGTGGATCGGCTGCGCTTGGAGGATTTGGCCGTAGATGGCCGCATGGAGTCGGAAAACGGCACGTGGATCGTACTGCGCTATCCTGAAAATCCGCATAAAGGCTGGCAGTGGTGCGCTTACACGCTGATCGTAAATCATCCCAAACTTCGTCCCGTAATGGCCGAGATGAAAAACGTAAACGCGCTGCTGGCCTACCTGTCCCAGTTGGAAGGCCAGCGCCCCAAAAATCATGGTTGAACCGGCATCACCCAGCATCAATTTCAAAAAGGTCGTTGAGAACGTGATCTCCTATCTTGTGACGGCGGTATTTGTTGGTGCGTGCGCCATCGTCTGGCGCGGCGCAACCACCGTGGATGACCGGGTGCATGCCACGGAGAAAAGCATTCAACTCCTGATCGACAATCTGTCGGCCAAGCTTACGAGTTATGAAGTTCAGCTTGAAATGCAGAGCAATCAACTAGTGTCTGTCTACACTGAATTGAAAAATTTGAAGCCGGTTGTGGCGCTGAATGCTGAACGGCAGCCACGCACCAACGTTTACCGGGCGGATGAGCGGGTGCAGCGGGCCATCCAGCAAGACATTTACCAGCAGCTTCAGAAAAAATGAAAGCAGCGGCTATCGTAAGCGCATTACTGGAAGGCTTCTTTGGCTGGCCGCATTATATGCGGCCTCCTTACTACCAATGTAAAAAGTGCGGGCACAAGGAAAGGGCTGACGGCACAGGTAACATGTATACGGAAGCGTATGGCTACTGTCCAAGGTGTGGTGCAGCGGCTGGAGGCTTGCGTAAAGCAGGGCTGACACCGTTCTGCAAGTTGATGAAATTGGTTAAAAAAGACAAACGTTATCCAAATGGCTGAAGCAACCCCTTGGCAGTTGTCGAAGGCAGGTCAGGTAACGTTGCCGGTGCATATTACCCGTACCGTGGTCAGCCACGGTACCGAGCCTTGGCCATACAAAGCGGAAGTGATTGAAACCAGTACGACCGGCAATAACTTGGTAGAATACGGTGTAAACACTCACTTACCATCTTGACTTATGGCTGAAGCAACTCCGTGGCAGTTGGCCCGACCAACCCAACCGAAGGTCAGAAAGCAGGAAGTGTTTGCTCGTGATATGTACAACTTCACTGCAACCAGTGTCAGCCAAGGCACTAATAATCCCGTGGTACAGCTTCCCCGCATGGGTCAGGGTGCCGCCGGTGCCGTTCCGCCAACCAAGTTCCCGGAAGTGGTGTCGGTCGTCGTTACGATCAGCGGCAGCGTCGGCCCGGAGTACGGTGTTAATGCGCACCAGCCATCGTAGTTAGGTTAACCGTTAAAACGGATAAAATTATGGCTGATACAAACTACAATCCAAATGCCCGGTACGATCAAGGGCCGAACTCAGCGGGAGCCGGTCGAGTTTCTAATCAAAGCGCACTGCAAACTGCGTCACCGACCGGATTAGATTCGGATGCCGCGCTGGGTCATGCAAATTTGCGCAGTGGGTTTAGCGCCGCAGGCGTGTCCCGCTCCAATGGCGGCCCCAATGTGGCAGGTGCCCAGAAAAGCTACAACGGCACCTAGTCACCTTCGGTCTGGATACGTTCCTTGAGCTTGCGCGATTTTCGGCGCAAAGACTCAAGCACGTCCCGCCAGTCTTCCTCCGGCGTTACCTGTGCGGTAAGGTCAAATTTTATATTCTCGAAGTTTGGCAGGCTGACGGTCATGCCGTAGCGTACCTCGATGATCTTGACGGGTTTAGGTTTTGCTGATTCGTCCATATCAGCTAAGGCTAGAAACTTGACACTTTTTGGAGCTTAATGTGTAAAATCGGTGCTGGTTACAGATTGATGTAAGGTATGATCTGACCAATAAAGCCGTTTTCAAATTTGAACTTGCCTTGCACGGCTAAGCGGTACAAACGCGAATGCGCCGCCTTGTACGTTAGCAGTTGTTCGGTAAACGCCTGCCATTCGAGTATCACGTCGTCCATGTGAATAACCGGGTTACCTTCAAGTGAATTCGATTGCCAGCAACTTCGCTTGTTGAACATGATTGTAAACAGCCATGTGCGAAACTCTGAGTAACTTTTCAAATCTCGTTTACGGTTTGCTTGTTTAAGCTTAGGAGCAGGTTTTTCAGATGCGTGGTCTTTAATAGGTTCGCCGTCTTCATCCGGTTCAGGAAAATTAAGATTATTTAGCGGCGTAGCTTTAGGCTCCGCACGCCTGCTGATAGCGGCATGAGCCAATTTACAGGCGTCTAACTCAGTGTTCAGTATGGCGATGGCTTTTTCCAAATATCGAGTTCGTTCAGCGATAAATTCGTCAACTGACATTGCCGACAGTCGGGTTAATTCCGAGTCACTCATTTTTAATTCATTCATTGGTTTTGTTGGTTTTTCTGGTGATGGTTTGGTGGCGATTAACAGCTTGAATGCGTAAGCGATGATTTCTATTTTCGACAGCGAATTCACATCCAAATCCAGAGCGCCGATCTGTTCCACGACGTAAATGACCTCGGCGGGCAGATCGACATGAGTATGATCAGGTCGGCACATGGCAATCGTTGGCTTGCTAAGCTTACGGCGCAAGGCGTTATCTCCTTTTAGAATGTCATACACGCGCAGGCAGCGGGCGACGGTTGGTTTGATCATAGCGGTAAACTGATCAGGGTTTTAGTCCGAAGTAAACGGTTGAGGTTTGAGTTTTATCAGTTGTTGGCCACCGCTTCAGCGTCTGTGGTGCCCAGCGTGATGTCCGCCGCTGTGCGGTAGGTGAAGCCCACTTGCGCGTCCATCAAGCCGTGGAGTGAGATTGTGCGCTTGGGGAGCAGCGCTAGACTGGTTTCCTTGCCGATTTCGGTGAAGGCGTTGAACAAGCGCCACGCATTCTTAGCCTCGGCGAATTCCGGGTGCCGGGGCGTGCGCCATTCCTTGATGATGGCGGGAACCTGCTGCAAAGTCGCAGCCCCTGCGTCCAATGAGCGAACCACGAAATCATGGGCATCCCGGTCGGAGATTTCAGCGGTCTTGTAGCGGGCGATACGGTCGGTCATGAGTGTCCATTTTTCGGCGAGCATGCCAACGGCGTTGCTGGTCAGCTTGGGTAGATCATCCATGATGTAGCGGGTATGCTTGCGAGCGATGCGGATTTCGCCGGAGAAGGAGAGGTTGTCGCAGACGAAAACCTGTGCGCCAACGACCAGTCCGGCAGGAAACGACTTGTCGTGGGAGTTGCGCATTCCCAGCACGTAGGAGTAGTCCTCGCCGGTGGTCTGACAGTTGGAGACTTGGAACAGCCCGAAGTAACGGTCGCCTTCCTTGGTCAGACTGTGCGCTTGACCCACGACCCGCATGTTTGCCGTCGTGAGCGCCGTTTCAACCTGATTGATGAAAGTGTCGTGGGGAATCGGGTACCAAGTATCGGTGTTGGCGGGCGTTTTTACGCTGATGAGGTTTTCGCGGGGAATCTGGGTGGCGCCGCAGTGGAGCGTTAAGTTTGCTGTTTTCATGTTATTTTGTTTTTTGTTTAATTGTGTTTATGCCTAGAACTAGATTTACCGTATACCGTTGCCAGCATAGTGTCAACATAAATATTTAATTATTATTAAGGCAGCCTTGCTGCCAGTCGGGTAGTTAGAAGTAACTGTAAAATATAACGATTATGCCAGCACACAGCGTAGCCCAGCAACAGGCCGCAGCCATCGCGCTGCATCATCCATCCAAAGCCAAAACCGACATGGGCGGCATGGCGAAGAAGGAATTGCGGAAATTCGCCAAAACACCCAGCAAAGGGCTGCCCCAACACGTGAAGCATGAGAGCATGGCCCGCACCTTGATCGAGCGCGATGACGCCCCCAGTCTGGGTCTTGGCAAGACCGGGCTGAAGTTTGCCCGGATGGGGAGCAAGGAGGCGTTTAAGACCACCAACGGCACCGATAAAAAATGGAAGACCTCGCTGAAGCTTCGCACCGAACTGGCGGGTGAGAAACCCGGCATGAAGATGAAAAGCGTGGATAAGGTCGGCCCGGTGCCGAGCGCGATCAAGGATTCGATTACGCCGCAGCAGGTGGTGCAGGCGCTGCTTTCGGCATGATCCTACTGAAACAACGGCGCCCGTATCACCGGAACGAACCATCGAATATGTGGTATGCAACAACGAGGGCGGTTATTATGAGCAGCGGACAAAAATTTGACGTTCGTTTGGGTTTGGGGGTGCCGCCGACGACGAAACGTAACTCGAACGCGGGTAATTTGAACGCGGCCCTCTGCCTCCGTTTGGGTGCTTCTTTGTCTAAAACTGACACCGTCCGGTCGCGGGTCGCTAGATGGGCGTCCAGATTGCTTCTGAAAGTTTCCCATTTAGCTTCGGCCCGCTGGTGGTCGCTGGCGAGCTTGCGGTGGAAGGCTTCACTCCGTGAGTGGGCGCTGTTGCTCAATGCACCGTATAAAATCCCCAAGCCGATAAATCCATTCATGCCATTAGTGTAAACGACTATTTGTTAAAGTCAACTTAAAACTTTATGGCTGATTCAACGTTTGCGGATATTGTAGATCGCACCCACGCGATGGCGGTTGACATGGAGAAAACCAACAATTCTGCCGCCAGTATTGCGGTATCGTTTAAGCAGCTATTGTCCGTGTGGGGTGCCGGTAAAGTGGTGGATCAGGTTGTCGCGATGGTCAAGCAGTCCGAAATTGGACTGCGGATTCAAAAATCGTTCAAACAGGAAAATCTTGATATTGAAGCCCTCAATATCCGGCAAATCGCGCTGCTGGATAAAAAATTCCTTATCGAAAGAAACATTCGACTCGGCATCAACGCGGATGACCAACGTGCAAAACTGGTTAAAGTGGATCGGGCGTTAGAGTTGCTTAAAAACCGGATTACGCTGGCGGATAAATTTAATGGGCTGGGCAAGGAAGGACTCGTGCTGAGTGGTTTGGCACTGGGAGCCGCAACGGAACTTTGGGCCAAGCAGCGGGAATTCAACCAGAATCTCATCGAGGCTAACTCTACTTATGACCATCGGAACAGGCTGATTCAAGAAACCCTGATGACGCAAACCCAGCTTGGCATCAGCTTTGATAAAGTCACGGATGCGGCGAGAGCGCTGGTTCACTACGGCATGGACGTAGAGACGAGCTTTGATGCAAATCTTAGGCTGGTGGCCCAGATGGAACAGGGCCTCGGCGTATCGGTAAATGAAAGTGCGCGACTGGCCAGCGTGGTTGAGCGGCAGGTCTTAGGTTCGTTCGAGGGCGTGGCCCGAACCATCGCTCAAATTGTTGAAGGCACGTCACTGGCGGGGGATGAAGCGGCCCGGCTGGCAACCAACATCAGCACCGCGCTCGGTCGGCTACGTCCCGGTCTGGGTGCGGCGGGTTTGCCTGAAGTTGTTAAATTGGTCGGACGTTATGAGGGGGCGCTCAAAGAGGTCGGCGGCCAAGCAGGTGCTTTTCAGCAGTTTATTACGCAGATGACGACCCCGGAGGGAATTCTCGGTGCCGGTACCCTTGGGGTGAACCCGGAATTTTTAGCAACGGCGCAGGGGGTGCAGAATGTCATGACCCGGTTTGCTGATTATGGTAAAATGCTGGTCGGTCAATCTCAAGGTTGGGATCGTCAAATGCGGCTGCAAGCACTGGCCCAGCAGTTTAATCTTACCTCGGATCAGGCTAACCAGATGCTGATTGCCATCAAGCGAGCGAATGCGCAGCAGGGCGAGCAGTTGAGCTTGCAGGATCGCTGGAAAAACCAGTTAAATGCAACCAATTCGGGTATCAGTCGGTTGACTAATTCTTTTTGGGGATTGTTGCAAAACGCCCTGTTGCCAGTTGTAAACATTGTTGGAATGCTGGCAAACAAGCTGGCTGATCTGGTTGAAACTTTGTTCAAAGCACGGGAAGTTGTAACCGTGCTGGGTGCCGGACTGTTGATTGGTTTTGGCCTGCTGGCGTTCAAGCTTTACGGCGTGGCGCGGGCGCTAATGGCGACGGCCTTGAGTTCAACGGTGGCGCAAGCCGCGCTGTCGCGCTATGCCGCGCTCCGGGGGGTGTCGGGGGTGACCGGCGGGGTAGCTTCGGGATTCGGTCTTAGTCTTTTTCAGCGTTCGCTCTTAATCGCAGCCCGTGGTATCGGGATTGCGCTAAGTCCGGCGGGTTTGTTGGTAGCGACACTGGTAGGGGTTGGTTACTTTGCGCATAAGCAGTGGAGCGAATTGAAGCGACTGCGGGAAGAAAATACGCAGGCGCAGCAGATTATACTATCCAAGCAAGATGCCTTGGAAGCTAACCGCCAAGCCCGCATTTACACAGCCGCCCGCTACGGTACTTCCGAGGATGTCATGGCGGTCGTCAAGCGGCTCATGTCTGATGCGAATTCTTTATTCTCAGAGTTGAACCCCCGCGAGCGCCGCGCCGCGCAGCAAGAGTGGTTAAATAAACAGATGTCTATTTTGCCGACGGCTATAGCCAAAGGCGTTATGACCAGAGGCATGTTTCAAACGGTGTCGGAGCGTTCCCCGGAAGATGTGAAGCGCGAGGCGGAAATGGGCACGCCGTTGGAGGCAAAAATCCTCAAAGCCAACGAGGCGCAAACGGTACTGCTGGACAAACGCATGAAACAAGCACAAGAAACGGCCCGCGAAGAAGAACAGCAGCGAACTGTCGCACGCGCATTATCGTGGAATCCATTTGGGGCGTTCCAAGATTGGGTGTACGATAGATTACGCTAAGCTCTGGTATGCCTGATGTAAACATTAGACGGGATGAGCAACTGCTGTGTGGCAGGTTAGTGGCGATGCCATCGACCACCACGCTGGCTCAGATAACTGACGTTAAGGACAACAACCGTGGTTTTGTAAATACCATCAGCGTTGATTTTCCGGCCATGCCCGATACGCTTGAATTGGCTCGGACTGCCGACTACGCCGTCAACTACAATCTCGTTATGCCGGATGGTATCCACCAGTATAAGGGCACCAAACCGATGGAAATTCCGGTCAGTTTCAAGCTGCATTCGTTTGACAAACAGTACTGCAAAAAGGGGGCGCTTACGCTGCTGCAACTGGCCGCCCGACTACACTCATTTGTTTTGCCGATCAGCACGTTTAACTCGAAGGTTACGATTGCTCCCGTGTCCGGCCAGCCTGCCCCCGCTCCGGGCCGAACGAATGATGCGTCACTGGAAGCTGGAGCCTCGCAGCAAACTGTTTACGGAGTTTCGGGTGCGAACGGCATTAAGAATGGCGCTATTTACAATCCGGTGACCTGCTGGCTGCATCTAATGTGGACGAGCAATGATCAACCCGGTATCTCCGCCGTCGGTTATGTGCGCGAGGTAAAGGTGCAATTTAACGGGCCGTGGTTGCGTGGGCCAAATAACAGCTTCAACTTGCCGACCTCTGCCGACTTTTCGTTCGTCTTTATTCATCGTCCGGGTCACGGAAATAACCAAGGCGTCAGCGACAGCCAGCTTTCACCACAAATTGCCTTTGGCGGTCAAGCGTTTGCCGACGACGTTAAGAATAAATTCTACAACACACGCGATTTGGTGGTGGCGGCCAACTATCAAGGTTTCGGTCAAAATCAAAGCAATGTGACCGTCGATCAGACGTAATCAGCGCCAGCGGATGGTGCTGCTAACCTTGTTGCCTTCGCCGGTCTTTTCCACCAGCAACACGTGGTCGGCGTAGTTTGCCGCTACCGGGTTGTGATCGACCAGAAACACGAGGATGCCCAGACGCTGCGCAACTTCTTTCATGTAGGAATAGATGCTGTGGCAGACTTTAGGGTCTTGGTGCGGCACGATCTCGTCGTACCACCGGAAGCCAACCCGGCGTGATACTTGGCCTACCTCAGACAGCGTTTCAGCAATGATGAAGTTGGTTAACCCGGCTTCCCCCTTGGAACTGCCGCTGAGGTCTTTGTCACCCAGCTTGTTGTCTACTTCAATGTTTAATTGAGCCTTCGCCTTGCCGCTGGCCAGTTCGCGAACGGTGCTGTAGCGAACCTCGATAGTGCCACCGGTCATTGCGGCACTGATTCGTCGGGCTTCTTTGTTGAGCGGGCCAATGGCGTCGCGCAGCACCATGTTTGGAATGCCGTAGGGTGAGAGAGCGACGTTCCAGTATTCCAGCACCTTGACGAATGCTTGGTCGGTGGCTAACGCGTTAGCGGCTTCATCCAGCGCCGTCTGGGCTTTGGCGACGGTTTTATTCCGGTCTGCCACGCAATTTTCGGCGGTCTTAATGGCGGCATCGGACGGCCCTTGTTCATAACGCGCCATCTGAATTTTCCAATCGTTAATCTCTGTTTCGGCGGACGATATGCTTAATTCCAGTTCTTCATCCCGGTCAGCCATATTTTCCACATCCTGCCGGGCGCTGACTTCTTTTTGCTCCTTGGTAATTTCCCGGTACTGGAGGTTTAGCGTCACGACCGATTGCTCCGCTATGACCCATTTGTCACCGGCAGCTTGATTGGCCGTTTTAGCGTTTTCGAGTTTGGTGCGCAATATCTCCAGTCGTTTTGGCTCAACGGTGCCCATTGGGCGCTGGCAGGTTGGACAATTTTTGTCGGTGTCCTTGTAGTTGTTGTAAGCCACACGCGCTTCCGTTACCTTTTGCTGCGCGTCGTCGCGGGCTTTGTTCAAGGGCGCTCGGATTTTTTCCGCAGCGGCGAGTTTGGCTTCGATGTCGTGGAGTTTGATCTCCAGTTTGTGATTTTTCTCCGCCCGCTCATTTTCCATGAGCTTCAGCTTTTTGGCGATGTCCTTCTTTTCCACCTTGGCATTTGCGATTTTTTGTTTACTGCCGTTGATCGCTGTTTGATAGCGCTGTAGCTGGGCTTCATTGGAGGCCACTGCCTGCGCATAATCCGTGCGCTCGGTGGCAAGGACTTTTTGTGCTTCATACAGTTCGTCCTTGGCGTTGCGCACGGCTTCCGCCGCGTGGGTGTGTGCGGCCTCCACTCCAGCCATGCTGCGCCGAAATTGACCGAGCACCGTTTTACTGGCTTCGTGGTAGGCATTCCACGGCGGCTGACGCAGGCTGGCCATCACCAGTTCTACGCAATCAGCCTGCCCGATCTTGTTGAATTTTATGCTGTCGCCGTCAACAAAAACTGTCCACTCCGCCAATAAGGCGGAAACACCGAGCAACTGGTTGAGGGCGGCGCGGGTTTGGTCGATTTTACCCCGCTCTACGGTTTTGCCGTCGTAGTGGTAACGCAGAGATTCACCGCTGCCCTCGAATTCGTCGCACTGGTAGCCGGATTCCACGATTAGCGGTTTCCCTCGAAGCTCAACTTCCAACTTAACGTAGGTGTTGCCGAGCTTGTCGGTGCTAAACTGGCGTAAGGAGGTAAAGCGACCAGAAACGCCCAGCAGGGTGCGGCTGATGGCTTCGCCGAGTCCGGTTTTGCCGCTGCCGACGCTTAGCAGTGCCCCGCCGCTGGCGGTATTGATACCTTGCACCAGCACCAGACCGCTTTCAGGGAAAGTCAAATCCACCTGTTCAAACTTCATCCAATTCCGAATTGAAACGCGCTTTAGTTTTAGATCGACGGTATTCACAGCAGCATAGAACGTAATGGCGTAGTTAGAAGGAAATGAACGCTCGTGAGATCGTCAGCCTGCTCCTTGAAACCGAAGACCGGTCGGTAAGCGAGCGCACTGGTGTATACGTTTTTGGGCCGCGTTTGCCAGAGCACGGGTTTAACGCCAAAGACCTTGAGCAATTTTTCGGGGCGATGGAGCAGGTTAATATTTTGCCGAAAGACGCGGTTAAAGATCGCACTACGCTCGACCGGCTGGTTAAAGACGGTTACACCTTTTTTCTAAAACATGATCCGGGCAACATCGAAGTGATTGGTAAAATTCCGGCGAATACCACGCCGGAGGGTCAAGATAAAGCGATGCAGTATCTTGGTTTGCAGAAAGGCGACAAGGTAAAGTACCGGCGGCTGCCCAGCGGCAACGGACAGGCGACGACGGTCGAGCGCACCATGCTCGGTACCAAGCCAAAACCGGCGGTGCAAGATGAACCGGTGAAAACCAAGGAGCTTGGTGTCATTGATCCCAAAAAGGAAAATTTTACCGCGCCGAAAATCGGGGTCGGCTACCGGGGTGACATCATGCCCCTGAACACGCCGGTAAATGTGGGATTCCATTATGCCATGAACAGTACGGAAGGCATTCAAATCATGGAAGTGATTCCCGGCGGCCCGGCGGCACAGGCCGGTTTACAGGCCGGAGATGTCATCATTCAGACCGGCAAATTCGCACCGGCGGACGGGAGTAAGCCCATCGGCCCTTTTTACGTATACAATGCCCGCCATCTGGAATATGTCCTGCGTAAAGCCAGCCCGGATTATCCGATTTCATTTCGGGTGCATCGCGGGGACAAGGACATGTGGCTACCGATCATGCCAGAGGTAAAACAAAAATCTATGCCGCAGCAAACCCAGCAAACCCAACAAGCACAAGCGCAGCCGCAGCAGACGCAGCAGACGCAGGCCGGTAAAAAACCCATCCAGACCAGCATGGCCAAGACCCTGTTTGCCGGACATAATCGAGGCCCGCGCCAACGGCAACTTAAACTGGCGCCCAACGAACCGTCACCCGCACGGGAAACCGGCAACCCACCCGCCAACATCAGTTCTGTGACTTGATATGGCACTCTGGCTTTGTGAAAGACTGACGTTTGACCGGTTATTCCGAATTTCGGAGCCAAAGCGCGTGTACCGTAGTTTTACGGTGCGCGGGCCGCCGTTGGAAATCGACTCCTATCAGGATGTCGTTTACTACATTTTTAACTTCAAAGCTAATCCCAGCACGACGGGACTGCGGCATCGGGGTTACGTTAAATTTTTCAAGCCGCAGCGGCGGAATCCTAAAAACGTTCCCTTGCAGAATCTGGAATGTTTGGTGGATTGCACCTGCCCGGATTTTCGCTATCGCTGGGCATGGGCTAACAAGCAGCGACAGAGCAGCGTAGTCGGGCCGCAGTCGCTTAATCAGGCGTGGAACCGGGCGCCCCGAAAGACGAATCCAAAAGGCAAGCCGGGACTCTGTAAACACATTCTGGCAACGCGTGAGCACATTTACGGAATGCTGTCATCCTTTCCCGGTGATACGCCGGATACGGCTTCTAAGCTGGATCAATTGACCCGCTATGCGACCAAGCGCTGGACAGA
>Ga0315284_10001575_pt1 | contig 32563 bp, 43 predicted proteins | sample YL17G09_16_MG_FD_203696 | JGI IMG/M metagenome (GOLD analysis project Ga0315284, IMG submission 203696) | Sediment microbial communities from Yellowstone Lake, YNP, Wyoming, USA - YL17G09_16 | ecosystem: Environmental > Aquatic > Freshwater > Lake > Sediment | place: USA: Wyoming | collected... | reverse complement strand
AATATTGTCAGGGCTGTGGTCGTGATATATGGAGCATCCAAGCTTTGAAAGTTCGCCGACCACCTGTGTGGAGTTTATATCGCTTCCGGAAACCGGGTATTCGAGCTCGGCGGTAATCCTTGCGATACCGCTCATCCCCACTCCGCCTATACCTATGAAGTGAATCCCTATATCCCTTTTTTTCATGTTACTTCATTCACCTTGTGAGGATTTTGCCCCGGTTTCCTCACTTCTGGATTCTGGTTTCTACATCAGAATCTCGTCAATCCCATAAGCCTAAAATCCCCCCGCATCCTCTAATACAGCTATCGTGCCAAAACGCAAATTATTTATGAGTAATACAATTCGCTTTTCAAACCCTGATATTTAATAGGTGACTCAACAAATAAAAATCATACTGATATTATGTTTAGTATACCTATTTGACAAACACCTATTCAAATAGTGTCGCGCATGACACAATCCTACGTGGAGTATTGCCCACAAACCGATTTACATTATCTTGATTTCTCAATTCCAAACGCTTTCATTTTTTTATGCAGATGGCTTCTCTCAAGACCGAGTTCCTTAGCTGTTTTGGTCACATTCCACGAGTTCGTTTTTAGTCGTTTCTCAAGAAGTAGTTTTTCAAAATTCGCCACCGAATCCTTGTATGAGCCTTTGGCGATTATATCATCCAGCGATTCCAGGTCCTCATCTGACAGATCTCCTGCACGGCTTTTCTCTTTTCGGAACGGTATTCTTGTCTGGATGAAAATTTCTTCAAGGCGTTCATAAGTCAGTTCCTCATCAGGCACCATGATTATGATCCTCTCGATCATGTTTTTTAATTCGCGGATATTTCCGGGCCACGGATGCGCCATGAATAATTCCATTGCGCCGGGTGTTACTTTCCTTTTGCTCTTGTCATATTCTTTGGCAAACCTGTCGAAGAAATATTCTACAAGAGGTGGAATATCCTCTTTACGTTCCCTTAATGGGGGTATGTGAAAAGGAATAACATTCAAACGATAATAGAGGTCTTCGCGGAAACTATCCTGTTCAACAAGAGATGGCAAATCTCTATTCGTGGCTGTAATAACACGAACATCCACCGTTATCGTTCGAGTTCCCCCTACTCTCTCAAACTCCTGCTCCTGGAGAACTCGCAGGACTTTCGCTTGTGTATCAAGGGACATATCGGCTATTTCATCGAGAAAAATCGTACCGGTATCCGCCAATTCAAATTTGCCTTCCCTCGCGTGAATAGCGCCTGTAAAAGCGCCTTTCTCATGACCGAATAATTCAGATTCAATTAATTCGCGAGGTATCGCGGCGCAATTTACTTTAATGAAAGGACCTTTCTGGCGGGATGATTTCTCGTGTATCGCTCTCGCGACCATCTCTTTGCCGGTTCCATTCTCTCCTGTAATCAGCACCTTACCCATCGTAGGTGCGACAGTTTCAATCTTTCTGAAAAGATCCTGCATTTCTTTCGATACACCGATGAAGCTATCGCGACCGCTTTCCATCTCCATTTTGAGCTTTTCGTTCTCGCTCCTCAGATTCCTTACATGAAGGACATTCTCAACGGTGATAAGGAGTTTATCGAGGCTTATCGGTTTTTCGAGGAAATCATACGCGCCGAGTTTGGTTGCTTCCACAGCTGTCTCAATCGTGCCATGACCGGACATCATAACAACTGTGCAATCTTTCTTTCGCTCTGATAGTTCCTTTAGAAGCTCAAGACCATCCCCATCCGGAAGAAGCACATCGAGAAGCACAAGGTCAATATCTTCATCAAGGGCTGCACGACGTCCGTTTTCGAAGTTATACGTAAGAACCGTCTCATAACCTTCGCGAATAAGAATATTCGATATACTTTTCGTGATATTCTTCTCATCATCGACAACCAATATTCGTCCTTTTGACATTGTTTCTCCAATCAAGAATAAAATTGTGTCATCTCAACCACATATTTTAATATTTTCAAAATCAGGTGTACATATTTTAACACATTTTTAACAAATTGTACAGGGTACAGTACCTGGTATAGTACCCGGTACAAGAAGGAAAATGAAAAACCCGGGAATTCATTCCCGGGTTTGTTATCAAATTGCCTCGCCCTAAAAAATCAAAAACATATTACCATGTGGATCTATCTTCACCCGGAGTTCGGATGATAATAACACCATCCGGATGACCATCGGGTGCACCATAGATATACTGTCCATACGAGAATCCTTCAGCATCATCGCCGCGGTTGTATGGATAGAACGGACCTGTGAAACCGTCACCGCCACCGCAAACCTCAGGCAACCCGGATTCTGAACGGGTTGAACCCTCAGCCAGGTTGTAAGAGCATTTAATACCCGAGCTTCTCGCGTATTTGTACCAGGGAGGTGGTAGTCGATAATAGATATCTACCTGGCCATCGTAGCTGACTGGTTCAAGTCTTAGGCAGTCGAAGCCTTCTGTTCGAATTGAACCGTAACCACCGAGAACATACCTGTTCATCTTTGTACCACCAGGCATGATACCCGGATCGAACCACGTCCAACCTTTTCTTTCAAGTGGATGGTCGAACAAACCTCGATAGAAGAAGTTGCCCGGCCAGAATACGGACACTGTGATGGGGTCATCGGCTTGTCCATCATTATCCGTATCCGCGAGTCCCAATCGTCCGCCCATCATGTAGTGAACGCCATCAGGTGGTTCAAGGAATCCAAGCTGGGCTATATCGGCGTCGCTCTGTTTATTTCCATGAAGCGTTAGCCTGACCTCGATTAAACCCGTTGTAACTGGTGGGATACCTGCAGTCCTGAAGGCATAGTACGCAGGATCATCAACACCATTACCCATTATCTGACCGTTGAATCCGAATCTCGGATCACCGTCACCAGGCTGGAATGTACCGCTCGGTCCGGTTCCTCGCATTGCAGTTGATCGAATAATTGTCATACCGTCATCAACAAACGGATTCTTCGGATATGACTCAATGTAGCCATACTGAACGAGGACATCCTGAACGAGGTTGTTGCACACCGTATTAGGGGCAGGATTCGGCTCATCATTCTGAAAATGCCACCAATGCCATCCTTCCGAGTCGCCACCAAGAAGAAATGATGGATACCTCCTGTGATCAACTTCATATCGCTCTACAGCGATCTGGATGGTGTGTATGTTCGCCTTAACCTCTACTTCTTTTGCCTTATCCTTGGCTTTGATATAGTTGGGCAGGGCGATGGCTGCGAGGATACCAATGATGGTAATAACGACGAGGAGCTCAATTAGCGTAAACCCGCGCTCCCTTAGTGAATTCCGCATACCTCTCACCTCGTGAGTTAATGATTTTTATAATTCTTTTCTACATATACCAATGGGTCTTAAAATCTTTACTCTATTCTTTTTTTGCTGCCAGGGGAATACTGGTGAACATTAGATTGACTGTAAAAATTAAGACCCATGATAAACGAACTTACTTCACACAAAACTAATTATATACTATTACCAGTTTTCACACAACCCTGCAGCATAAATCGCTCAAATGATTTCTAAATATTATAACCCCCTATCTACCGTTAATCAAATAATTTCACGATAATATTTTACAGTTTCTTTGACCCCTCGGTCAAAGTCAAATTCCGGAATCCATCCAAGCTCATCCTTTATCAAACTGCAATCGAGAGTGATGTGCCGAACTTCTCCCGGTATCTCATCTCCATAAATCGCTTTAATCCCGGTTTTCAAATTGCTCTCCAATTCCATATATACTTCATTGACATCAGTTTCAACACCGGTCCCGACATTATATGTCCCCCCATCACCATCGCTCATGGCAAGCATGTTCGCCCGAATGACATCTATTACATAAACATAATCTCTCGTATGAGATCCATCGCCGAAAATAACCGGCTCTTTCCCCTCCAGAAGCCTTTGTGTGAAAATAGCTATTACACCGCTTTCACCCTTTACAATCTGTCTTGGTCCATAAACATTCGAATAACGCAGAATTGTGTATGGCAGGTTGTTCAAAGTCGCTATAACCCTGATATATTGCTCAACCGCAAGTTTCGCAACTCCATATGGCGATAATGGATTTGTCGATACCTTTTCACTAACCGGAAGAACTTGAGGCTCTCCGTAAATCGCTCCACCAGTCGATGCGAAAATCATTTTTTTTGCTCCGCACTCAATCGCTCCTTTGATTACGTTTAAGCTGCCCATTATGTTTATCCTGCCATCGACCTCAGGTTCGGCAAGGCTCAACCGCACGTTCACCTGAGCTGCATGATGATTCACGACATCAGGTTTTTCACGAAGGAATATTTCAGACAGTTCCGTGGTATCTGAAATGTCAACCTGATGAAATTTCGCCTTTGGGTTCACATATTCCCTTTTACCTGTGGATAGATTGTCAACCACAACAACATCGTGACCAAGCGCGATCAAACTATCCGTTAAATGAGAACCTATGAATCCGGCGCCGCCGGTTACAAGTACTTTCATCTTGATTCCAGAAAATCCGGAATTCCATGGAATGCAACATCAAAAATCAAACAGGGGAATAAGTTTAAGACCGCTTGATGAAATTCGCAAGGCTTAAAGTTTTACCGGATAGACTTGACACCTTAATTTTTTACATGTATATTAGTTTTGTAAGCATTATGGATTTTAGGCAGGGCAATATATAGAGTTGTTATTTTGGAACCTTTTGAGTTAAACCTCATGGAAAGGTTCCTTTTTTTTTCTAATGCCCTTCCCTAAACCATATAAAACTTAACATATAGTAGTTCGTAGAACAGTATTAGAATTCGGAGGTTAAACCTCATGCGAAGTCATGGTAGGGTAAAGTGGTTCAATGAGGCCAAAGGATACGGCTTCATCGAACGCGAGGAAGGCGGAGACATCTTCGTCCATTACACTGCGATTGAAGGTGAAGGTTTCAGGACTTTGAAGGAAGGTCAGACAGTGGAGTTCGAAATCCGTGAGTCCGAAAAAGGCCTTCAGGCAGCTCGAGTTACTGTTGCATAGTACTCGAAAATGAATTCGCCTTGCTCGATGAAACCTGTGGCGTAACGGTCTCAAAGAACCCGAAGTCCCCCGATATGAATTCGCTTACCATACCCGCAGGCCTTGATGAGAAGTCCTATTAGCAGGTATAGAAGTGAAACAAAATTCTCGGGCAATCTTTATTAGTCGCCCAGGATGTACAAATCAAGAGCAGGGAACCCCCGCAAGATGCGGGGGTTTTTTACGCCTTTATCTCAGGGTCTCGATTATGGGGCTGTTGAAAAATCCCTTCAGGAGCAAGTGCATCCCACTGGGAGGGCTGAACTCCAGTTCGGCATTTTCCCTTTGTATTCAAGCTTTGCCTAACTGGAGTTCTGCCCTCCCAGTGGTTTTTTCAACAGCCCACTTCATCGGGTTTTTATTAAATGACTTTCGCATAGAGATGTTATAATTCGCCCCATGAAAATTAAAAACATTCTATTGATATTTGCGACCATCGTGTTGATGGTCACCCCAAAATCCGAAATTGCATTAAGTGCCGATTCTATTCATGGCATAAGATTTCCCGAGCTATCTCCCGATGGTTCATCCCTGATATTTTCCTATCAAGGAGATTTATGGCTCGCAAATCCCAACGGTGGTATAGCTTCTCGTATCACATCGCACGAAGCATACGAAGGAAGGTCAAGATTCAGTTCCGATGGCAAATGGCTTGCCTTCGAATCCAACCGCTTTGGTAACTCTGACATATTCGTAATGCCATCAATCGGCTCTAACTCACCGAGGAGAATCACCTATTCATCCGCAAATCAATCGATTGGTTCATGGTATCCCGATGGCACGAATATTTTGATTATCGCTGTCGGTTCCCCCTTTGCATATAACCTTAAACGTCAGGACTTGAATGGCGGGACGAGCATACCCCTGTTCGAGGATTTCGCTGAACATGACAGTCCTATAATAACCAGCGATGGAAAAACTGTGTATTACCTCAGAAGTGTCGGAGGAGTGGATTGGTGGAGGACCGGTTATCGCGGTAGCGCAGACTATGATATCTGGGCTTATAACCTTGATACACATGAGCATAAATGTATCTACGCCGACAACCGCAGCCAGCAATTCCTGAGGCTTTCAGGCGATGAAAAATCTCTCTACTTCGTTGATTTCATCGACCAGGGAAGCTCAAACATCGCCAAACTCAATATCGAAAACGGTAAAATCACATATCTCACCGATTACAAGGATGACACAGTCAGAAACATCACGATTGATAAAAATAACAATATCATCTACGAATACATGAACGACTTGTGGCGACTCGAATCCGGGAAAAAACCTGAACTCCTTGCGTTTCAAGTTTCCGCGGAGGATAAAAATAACACAAAGGAATTTCAGACTTTTTCAGGGAATATTGAAACTGCCAATATATCGGACGATGGCAAGCTTTTAGCTATTAACATAGGTGGAGACATTTTTGCTTATCGCACCGATGGTGAAGTTGACAATAAGGGAATCACTCTAACCGAAACAAGCGGTGCGACTGATTCCGAATCCGTATTTTCAAAGGATGCAAAATCGATTTACTACTTCGCCGATGATGGCAATGGCAATCACTTAATGAAAATGGATCTCAAAACCAGAGCAATAGAAGATTTGATTTTTGAACCGGAAGGCATGAGATACCTTTTGAAAGTGCCCACAACCGAACTCCTTTCATACATGAAAGGCTCAGGCGATATTATGATTTTCGATACAGAGAAGAAAACATCGAAGAAATTAATCTCCAAGATGTGCTATTCGTGTGGATACTCGACAACGATGAACTGGTCGCCAGATGGACATTACCTCGCGCTTGTCGATCAGAGCCAGTGGGATGGGGAGATTTTCATTGTAGACCGTGAAACCGGTGAAGCTCACAATGTCTCTCATTCTCCGGCATGGGATGATGACCCGTATTTTTCTCCCGATGGCAAATGGTTCACTTATTCCCAGAATCAGGAGGGGCAATCATCGGTAATACTTGTTGAACTCGATCCTAAAGCGCCTGTCGAAGAAACTCAATTAATATCCGAAGAAGAGGAAAAGAAAGATGAAGAGGGTAAAACACCTGATGAAAAAAAAGAGGCGGTAAGCGAAGAGAAAAAATCAGAAGAAGAAAAACCGGCAAAAGAGGGTGAGAAAAAAGAAGAGGAAGAAAAGAAAATCGAGGTGAAGATTGTATTCGACAGAATCGACGAACGCGGTCGTGCTGTGCATGTAACTCCCGGATGGAACTATCCTGTCGGGTTCTCAATCGATGGCAAATGGATTTTTTATATTCATTCAATCAAATGGGAGCAACGAGAGCTATGGGCTGTCCCTACTGATGAGAAATCAAAAGAGCAACCGAAAAATCTCGGACCTATCGGCGGACAATGGAAATTCCTGTATTCGAAAGATTCGATGTTCGTCCTTGCGGATGCAAAAATATTCAAATTCGATCCGGCATCAGGAAGAGGTGAAGAGCTCCCATTCATCGTGAAACGTGACCTTGATAAGGATGCCGAACGGAAACTCGCTTTTTTAGTCGCTGTAAAAGCTCTCGAACAGGGATTCTATGATGCGAAAATGCATGGCGCGGATTGGAAACGCGTTAAAGAAAAATACTTGCCTATGATTGGCGATGCTCGTACGCCGGAGGATACTCAGGCAATACTCAACCGGGTAAACGGTGAACTGAATGCATCGCATCTTTATGCTTACGGTCCGTCATCCTACACTGGACAGAAAGATGAAACCGCGGCTCTTGGACTCGAATGGGATTATTCATTCGACGGTCCCGGACTTAAAATTAATAGAATTTATAAAAACGCCCCTGCTGATTTTCCGGACATCGAATTGAAGCAAGGCGATATTGTCCTCAAAATCGATGGACATGATGTTGATATTAAAAACGATCCCTCCGCACTCCTGAATCATAAAAACGATGAAATCGTAAAACTCACAGTAAAAGGTGAAAAGGAAAACCGTGAAGTTAAAATCCGAGCGAAAGATCCGGGAGCGGATTCCAATGGGCGATACCTGACATGGATAGAGGAAAACCGAAAGATTGTTGATAAACTAAGCGATGGCAGACTCGGTTATCTTCATATTCAATGGATGGGTGGACGATCGCTCGCAAAATTCAAAAAAGAATATATGAATATGACTCGCGAGAAAAAAGGCGTAATCATCGACGTTCGATTCAATCCCGGCGGGAATATACATGAAGAGCTCCTGGATATACTCGATAAGAGCATGTTCGGATACGGCACTATGCGAGGATGGGATGAGCTAATCCCTCAACCTTCGAGCTATAACAGAACACCATCAATTTGCCTTATCAACGAGTCAAGCTACTCCGATTCGGAGATATTCCCTTACGCATATCAGCAATTGAAGCTCGGCAAGCTGGTCGGCATGCAGACATTCGGCGCGGTCATTGGAACCAACGATATCGGTATTCCCGGCGGTTACTCAATACGAATCCCGTGTGAGGGCTGGTACCGCGTGGATTTGCGCAATCTCGAAAACGACGGTGTCAAGCCGGATATCGAGGTCCCGTGGCCTCCAGATGCAATCTCCAAAGGCAAAGATCCGCAGATCGAAAGAGCAGTCGAGGAACTGTTGAAAGAGATAAAATAGTATTCGGCAATCTATAGTTAAACAGATAAAGCAATTTATGGAGCTTAAAGAATCCTGACCACTCCACGATTGCCATCAACCTGTATCATCTGACCGGTCTTGATTATTTTTGTTGCAGGACCGACATTCGCAACCGCTGGGATTCCATATTCACGTGCAACAATACTCCCGTGACTTAAAATACCTCCGGCATCAACCACCAAAGCTGCAGCGTTGATGAAATATGGTGTCCATCCGGGATCTGTAAACGGCGCGACAAGAATCTCTCCCGGAAGAACCTGGTCTTCCCCAGCCCTATTAATAACACGCGCTGGACCCGTTACTATTCCCGGATTCAATGCTATACCCTGAAGCATTGTTAATCCTGTCTCAACCTGCTCGAGCTTGGTCAAATCCGGTATGAATCTTCCAATAACGACAGGCGGAGGTTCAACGGTTCGGTTGAACTCGTATTCCGCCCGACGATTCGCTATTTGACCGGCAACAATCTGCAGGTCCTCAAGTTCGGAAATTAGATTTTCAAGCTCATCGATCCGAAGGAAGAATATATCCCGACTATTTTTAAGCATGCCCTTATCGATTAATCTTCTATCGAGTTCGAGAAGGATCCGTCGAATAACAGCAAGCCGCCTGACAATCTGACTCTTGATACTCTCTCTGTATGGTGAACAGCTTAAGGATTTTTGGTAAATTGCACTGAATCGTGAACGCTGAGATGAGCTTTTTAGTTTGCTTTTTACCTCATTCACTACCCTCTCTCGTTCCTTGGCATTATTTATGTATCTTGCGATGAAATTATTCTTATCTATGCCTGCGAGATAGCTCTTCAGCTGCTCAAGTATATAATCCGGCATTTCAGACCACCGGGGATTTATCAATTCGAGTTCCCCGCGACAGTGATGTCCGTGTTCTTCCATAAATGAATCCCATGCTTTAATAAACCTTGAACCGCCATCCATCGAAATCAGTTTTTCACGAAGAGAGGAGAACTCCTTTGAATCCATGATAATATCTCTGATTGATGGAGTTTCATTCGCCAGTTCTGCCAAACGCCATAAATCCAAACCTGCTTTCGCTACTTCGTTATTACCTCCAGCCATCAGCATCTGACTCGCAAGCCCTTGACCCTCATCCCCAAACCATTTTTTGCAGATCTGGTACAGGACCATCTGATAAAATGAAACTGTGGCAATAGTCATCATCATTTCGTCATCTTCATGCAATCGTCGATAAAGCAGAATCAATTCATGGCCTAATTCCTCAATAGTCAATTTCTCAGGATGAATCCTCACTTCATCATCGATCTCATGCCGGAGACGATCGAGCACAGCCTGCGCCATTGACGGTTTATATCTTCTTGATCGATAGAGTAATCCCGGAAGAATCCACAGTAATCGAATCCTGCTGAATTTCAATTTCGGGATGTCTTTTTCATCTATTTTAATCTCACCAAGTTGCTTGGCTATATCCTGCCTTCCTCCGAACATCTCTGTAATGCTTTTCTCGCCAAGACCCGGAACATTACGAGCACACGCTATCATCGTGTTGTAATTGAAATATGCCCTGCCAGCTACAACACCTATTATCGTGACATCGGATAAATCGATTCCCAGTCGACCGAAAATAAACGCCAGAAGTTGAATTGCCAGCGGTTTTACAATCGACCAAGTCATCGGCGGCATAACATCGGGAGCAACCTCGCCAGTGTTTGCGTTAGTCCAGACTTGATGATCATCCCAGGAATCAATCTTGTCTGATAAAGTCGTTATGGGACGTGTCTGCAAAATGCTGATTTCATTGCTGGAAATTGCAAACTCAATATCCTGAGGGCATCCAAACTCTTTTTCTATCCTCAATGCTAATTTACTCAATTGGGTAGCATCCTGTTCATTCAGCGATGCAATCCTTTTTCTATCCTCCGATACTGACTTCTCGATAATACCCTTCGATTGATCGAGGGTTCTCTCGATCGATTTTTCTGATACGGTACATTCAATAATTTTAAAATCAGGTTTTGAAATGATTATTCTATCCGGCACCACCAATCCGGCGACAAGCGGTTCACCGAGACCGAATATCGATTCAATCACCAATCGCTCTCGATTTCCTGTAACCGGGTCAACAGTGAAAATTACGCCGGACACAGTGGCTGGAACCATCCTCTGAACAATAACCGCCATATCAACATCAGGATAATTAATCCGGTTTCTCTCCCGATACTCAAAAGCGCGCTCACTCCAGAGCGATGCCCAGCATTTCCTGATTGCATCGATACAGTTTTCCAACCCGGAGATTCCAAGAAATGTATCGTGCTGACCCGCGAATGATTGTGAGGGATTATCCTCGCAACTCGCCGATGATCTCACCGCAACATAATCAGCTTTCATAGTGAAAAAGTGCTTATCTATTTCGTCACGGATTAATTTAGGCACAGGCGCTGCCTTTATAGCCTGACGAATAACCTCAAGAATTTTTCGTTTCTGTTCGATCGGTGAAGAATCCACGCTGTTCAGGAAAGACTTGATTTTGCTACGGAGATTATTCGATTCTAAAATTTCACTCCATGCATTGATACTAACACAAAAGCCATTAGGGACTGGAAATCCCGATTGAATCAATCGAGCAAGGTTTGATGCCTTCGCTCCGCATATAGCTGATGAATCTTGATTGATGTCCTTAATATCGATTACAAAGGGCATGGATATTGTTTCTTGACAGTAAAAAATACCCCCAATATAACTGGGGGACTGGGCGCGAGATAAAAAATAGGCCGTAAAGGAATCGAACCTTTGACCCGCTGATTAAGAGTCAGCTGCTCTACCAACTGAGCTAACGGCCCACGGACATATTTTACGAGAGAGCCAGTGAATCGTCAACATGGGTATTCATTCATATTCAGTATTTCATTGGAATAGAAAATTTAAGTACTTGCATAATGAACTCAAATAGGGTACAATCGTACTCATATTGAGTACATTAATCAAAGATGATCCTCTATCCAGGATTCTCTTCGGGAAAACTCGAAGAAGTATCCTCGCATTATTATTCAGCCACATAGACGATGCGTTTTATCTTCGGCAAATCGTCAGGATGACCAACGCCGGGCAGGGCGCGGTGCAGCGCGAACTGGCAAAATTGACATCTTCGGGATTGATAACGCGCAAAATCATGGGAAAGCAAATCTATTTTCAGGCTAATCCGAACTGCCCGGTATTCGATGAAATAAGAAAATTGATAATCAAGACTGTTGGATACAGCGATATTTTAAAAGCGGCACTCGCGCCTTTTGAGGATAGGATCAGAGTCGCTTTTATATACGGGTCGGTAGCTCGCGGTGAGGAGAAAAAGTCAAGCGATGTGGATGTCCTTATAATCGGCGATGTAGACTTCTCAGATATTATTTCAGCTTTTCAAGCATCGCAGAAAATGCTCGGTCGTGAAATCAATCCAACAGTTTACCCAATTGCCGAATTCAACATTAAAATCAGGAAAGGGCATCATTTTCTTACTCAAGTTATTGATAAACCCAAAGTATTTTTAGTAGGCGATGAAAATGAGCTTAAAAGACTGGCTTCTAAACGGGTGGCTCGTTGAACACAAAACAAGCCCTCAGGAAATAGCTGAATTAATTGCCATAGCAGATCGGGATTTGATTGATTGTCAACTTCCTGGCTTGAGTCCTGATCGGAAATTGAATACCGCATATAATGCAGCTCTTCAAATTGCCAAAGCAGCTTTAGCAGCTAAAGGATATAGAGCTGGTAGAGAAGCGCACCACTTCTGGACAATACAATCCCTCGGATTAACACTTGAATATGACAAGAAACTTCTTGAAAAGCTTGATGGTTTCAGAAAAAAGAGAAATATCAGCGATTACTAACGAGCTGGGGTAATATCAGATAAAGAAGCGGATGAGATGTTTGAATTAGCGAAAAAACTCAGAAGCGATGTTTTGATCTGGTTAAAAACACATTTTCCGATATTAATGAGTTAATCACCAATAGTCAACAGCTCCTCGCGAATAGCTTTATTCTGAAGGATGTTTTAAAAGCCGATGAATCGTCAACACATGGTAATATACTTGACATTAAAATATGAACACGGATCCCCTCCATATATATATCATCACCGAAGGCAAGGCGGGACATCTGAGCCAGTCGAAAGGAATTGCATCGCTTGTTGAAGGGGAGAAAATAATCCGTGCCGTAAATGTCAATCTTCAAAAAGGAACGCTTGAATCCCTGTTCAGAACATCTGTCGCATTGAATCATAAAACCGGAAAACCATCAACCGACTATCTCTGGGATGTCGCGAAAAAATACATAAGTTCTTCAGATATTGAGCATATCGAGCAAAATCCACCGAACCTTGTCATTTCAGCGGGAACAATTCCTTCAAGTATTAATGTGATTCTTTCGAAACGATATAGATGTCCGAACATTGTCGCCATGAAGCCATCGGTTATCCCTCTTGATGCTTTTAAACTCGCTATCCTTCCTCTTCATGATGTGCCATCCAATCCTCCTGATAATATCATTGCGATCTCAACAAGCCCGAACGAATGTTCTCTAAAGCTGATTGTTAAAGATGGTGAAGCATTCGCATCGGAAAACCATCTTGATAAGAATGAGCGCTATTGGGCATTATTCCTGGGAGGAGAAAGCAAAGCACGACAATTTCCATCCGAAAGAGTTTGTGAGACTGTTAAAATTATCCTCGAAGAAGCTCGATCGGGAAATCATAAATGCCTGGTTACAACATCAAGGAGAACCCCATCGGATTTCGAGAGTCTCCTCCAAAATCTTGCTGAAAATTTCAGCGACCAGGTTGCATATTTGCAGATTTACAGCAAAAATCCGAAGAGCACTACAAAAGGAATCCTCGCGCTATCTCAAACTGTTTTTATCACTGAGGATTCAGTATCGATGGTGAGCGAATCGCTGTGGGCGCATCGAAAGACATTTCTCATAGAACTGCCATCGCAAAGCAAGGTTAAATCCATTAATAAAATCGATAGATTCAAAGCGAACTTGATCGAGAAAAAACTTATCTCGACAATAAGCGATGATATCAACAATGACACTTTTTCGAAATCAATTGAGTTTGAGCCCAACTGGGAATCTTTCACAGATATCGAGATAGTGAAATCCGCCGTGAACCGACTGATATAATCGGCAATCTTATGCGATGAAATCATTGGCGCATTTAAGATGGTAAGATAAAATATCTGTGATACGGGGGGATTTGATTTTTATGGATACAGGTAACCGCAATACAGTTTCTTTCAAGGGCACTCTCCTTGGTGCGGTTTACATGGGCATTTTCATTTGCATCATCGGACTTGGATTCAACTCGATTCATAAAAACAAGTTGGAACTGGACTACACTAAAATCCCTGCTCCACAAAAAACACCGCCTGATACTAATACGCAAAACAATATCAACAAACCGAGATGCGAACCGTATCCGCTTTTCATCGACCAGACAAAGGAAATGTACGATGCCAATACTGTAATTTTCATAGACTCAAGGCTTGAAGAGGAGTTCAAAGCGGGTCATATTACAGGAGCTATCAATATCCCGGTTGACAAGGTGATTTATAGTTTTAGAGACCTTCAGGCCAAACTTCCTGTTGATGCAGTCTATGTTGTTTATTGCGGCGGAGAAAGTTGCGATACTGCTTATGAGGTTGCACGCTATTTCTGCCAGAACGGATATCAGGATAAAAAAATCTTCGTTTACGAAGATGGTTATGATGCATGGGTCGAAGCCGGTTATCCCGTTGAAAAATAAATCATCGATGCTGAAAAAATGAACAAAGCTGAAAATAAAAATAATTCATTCGGGTTTCGCGAGTTCATCTCATTAGCGATAAGGCTTCTTCTCGGTTTGTTATTTGTCTATGCCGCATTTGACAAGATTATTTATCCGTATTCTTTTTATAGAAACCTTCAGGAATATGAAATCATTCCAAAAGCACTGGAACCGCTATTCTCAGTATTAATCCCTTGGGCTGAATTAATTGCGGGAGGATGTCTTATCCTTGGTTTGTTTTATCGCTCATCGGGATTGATACTCCTCGCTCTGCTTGTTGCATTTGAAGCTGGCATTGTGGTGAATCTAATCCGTGGCAAGGAGATGGATTGTCATTGTTTCAACCTTGATTTCCTTGGAATCAGCGACAAGCTGACATGGCAGACAGCGATTCGAGACATCGTTTTCATACTGATGGCTGCGGAAACCGTTTTCTGGTCAAGGCCGCGCATAGCTATTGATCAGATACTCAACCGTAAAACCACATTCAAAGCTGAACCCTCTGAAAATTCCCTAACCTAATAGACATCAACCAAATTATTAAGGAAAATTAAAAACTCCCGGCTTTCGCCGGGAGCGCTCTATCCCTAAGAAAATAATCAAATCAACGTTTGCTGAACTGGAATCGCTTTCGTGCGCGCTTCTGACCGTACTTCTTGCGCTCTTTTTCACGCGGATCCCTCGTAAGGCATCCCTCGACTTTAAGCTGTTTTCTCAGATCGGGCATGAATCTCTCAAGCGCTCTCGCAAGACCAAGCTTGATAGCATCAGCCTGACCGGATATACCGCCGCCGCGAATCGTCGCCCATATATCAAACTGGTTCTCCCTGTTTACGGCTTTCAAAGGTTGATAAATAGCCACCAGATGAGCCTGGCGATTAAAAACCTCGTTCAGGGGTTTGCCGTTCACGGTGAAAATTCCGGTACCGGGTTTTATTCTCACTCGCGCAACCGCGTTCTTTCTGCGCCCTGTTCCTAAATATTGAATATCAGCCAATATTATGCCTCCGGAAATTCATTATTTCTTCACGGTTCCTTTCGCCCTCGCGCCCTGGAACACATATTCTGGAAACGGTGATGGCTTCTGGGCTTTATGCGGATGCTCCGCTCCCTTGTACACTTTTAATTTGCACATCAGGCGATCTCTGAGCTTGTTCTGCGGAAGCATTCTCTTTACCGCGAGCTCCACCACACGACGAGGATCCCTTTTCATCATCTGCTGGAATGTGAACTCCCTCAACGCTCCCGGATAACCTGAATTCCGGTAATACATCTTCGTTGCCTCTTTGAGACCGGTGAGCTTGACCTTCGATGCGTTAATCGCTATCACAAAATCGCCATTGTCGTCATAACGGATAAAATCCGGTTTATGCTTGCCATTCAGCACAATAGCAATTGCTGATGCTACGCGCCCCAATGTCATACCGTCAAGATCGATTACGTACCAGTCTCTCTTGAGCTCTTTTTTCTTTGGAAAATACGTTGTCTTCATCATAATTACAGAACCTGTATACCACAATCAATAGTTTACTTCCTTAAGAATCAGCCCCTTTGCCGGAGCCGCGAACCCGATTGCGTCAAACCTCGGGTTCTGTAATAACTCATCGATATCATCAACTTTCAATTCCCCTTTAGCAACCTTCACCAGCCCTGACACAATCCTTCGCACCATCTGGTATAAAAATCCTCCGCCTTTTATTGAAATCACGATAAGGTCTGTTTCATCAATGCAATCGACCTTATCAATCCTTCTAATCGTATTGTCGTTAGCGTGAGCACCCGATGTTGTAAAGCTTTTAAAATCATGTTCACCCTTGAACAGTTCGGATGCTTTCCGCATGGACTCAATATCAATTTTCTCTGCAAGCCCCCAACTCATCCGTCTTCTTAATACCGAATCCAATCTGTCTATGAGATAGATATAAGTCTTGGATACGGCATCGAAACGAGCATGAAAATTCATTGATACTTCAGTCAGTTCTACAAACCTCCAATCACCTGGAGATTTGCTGTTCGCCCCATTTTTTATTTCATTGACGGTTCTCGTTCCGGATGTATTAAACGAGATGACCTGTCCTAAAGCGTGAACCCCCGAATCTGTTCTGCTTGCTCCTATAATTTTCAGCGGATGATCCAGTACTTTTGAAAGAGCTTCAGTTACTTCGCCTTGAACTGTTCTGCTTCCTTCCGGCTGGATCTGAAATCCGTTAAAATCAGTGCCATCGTACTCGATAATTCCCTTGAGATTCCTTAACGGCATGGCGATTAAGACTTCTCGTAATCAATGCTGACCATCGACATGAAGGCGCCATCACCACGTCGCGGTGGCATCATGATTATTTTCATATACCCCCCGCCCTTCTCGCGTTTCAACTTCGGCACTATTTCATGCTTCAGATGAAAGGTCAGCCTTCGATTGTTCAAATGCGCGTTTATCAACCTGAGATCCCTGACTTCGCCCCGAATCGCCTTGTTTATAAGCTTATCCACATACGGCACAAGAGCCCTGGCACGAGCTTCAGTTGTTACTATCTGACCATGCTCTATCAACTGCTTCGTGAGATTATTCAATAATGCGAGGCGCTGGTCTGTGGGTCTATTTAGTTTTGCTATTTTCTTCCTGTGTCTCATTTTCTCAAACCTGTAATTCGCTATTCTTATACCTGCTGTTATTTCTTAACGTTCCAGCTTGCTTCCCTTCAAAGTCAACCCGAGAGGAGTCAGCTTTTCTTTTATCTCCTCAAGCGATTTCTCGCCGAAATTCCTTAATTTCAGAAGTTCCGATTCCGGGTACTGGAGCAGTTCACCGATAGTCTTCACGCCGATTTGCTTCAGGCAATTATATGGTCTTACCGGAAGTTCCAGGTCTTCAAGCGGTCTTGCGAGAAGTTCCTCTTTCTCATCTTTCTTACCCGTGAGGCTTCTGAAATCGCCCTCTTCAAGGGGAATCATCGAGAAAAGGGAGAAATAAGTGCAGAGTATATTCGCCGCTTCGGTCATGGCATCCTGGCAGGTGATGGCTCCATTTGTTTTAAGCTCGATTATCAATTTATCAAGCTCGGTATCCTGGCCTACACGAGTATTTTCCACCGTATAATTCACGCGCTCGATCGGTGAAAACTTGCAATCGAGGATAATTACTCCGAATTGGATCTGGTCTCCGCCCCATTCATCATTCAAATCCCTTGGTACAACACGTTCGTTATCGGAGTATCCAATTCCATGCAGCACACCGACCTCGACCTTCAGCCTTGCTTTCTCGGTTGTGAGAGTCGCGATATGATATGTTGGATTCAGTATAACGACATCAAGATGGGGAGCGATATCAGCTGCGGTCACTTCCCCAATCCCGGTCACATCAAGTTTCAGGATAGCTTTTTTGACTCCCGATCGAAGGGCCACTTTGATCCCTTTGAAATTCAGAAGAAGATCGATGCCATCCTCCTTGACGCCCTGGATTGTGCTGTATTCGTGAAGAGGCTTGGGTTCGTACTTGATATATGATGTCGCAGCGCCGGCGATTGACGAAATAAGCACCCGTCGAAGAGCATTCCCTAAGGTTGTGCCATAACCCTGCGATAGAGGGGTAATCATGAACCGTGAATGGTAGCCGTGTTCATCGAGACGCTCCTCCTCGATTGATGGAAATACCAGGTTCAGCTCCTGGAGTATATCGCTCGCGCGATAAACACGCTCGCTTTCGGTTTTATCCGCTGCTATGCCTTTATCATGTGTCATATTTAACAAAAACCCTCCGAGTTCCCGTTTCGCAAGAAATGTATTTCCTGATTCAAAACATGTATGTAATTATTACCGAGAGTAAAACTCAACGATAAGACTCGGCATAACCGTGTGATCGAGCTCGTTCATTTCCGGCAAGTGATTTAAGGTACCCTGCAGGTTAGCATAATCAACTGTTAACCAACCGTATCGACATTCTTTATTAGATATTACTGTCATTTCCTTAAATGGCGATTTTCTTCGCTTGTTATCTTTGACCTGCACCACATCGCCCGCTTTCAAGAGGTAACTTGGAAGATTTACCTTTTTACCGTTAACTGTAAAATGACCATGTGAAACAAGTTGACGGGCGTGCACTCTCGAGCTTCCGAAGCCAAGACGATAAACAACATTATCGAGCCTGCTTTCAAGAACCTTAAACAGGTTATCACCAGTTACGCCTTTCTTCCTGGCTACCAATTCATAGTAGTTGTAGAACTGGTTCTCCGGAATTCTGTAAATTCGTCGAGCCTTCTGTTTTTCCCGGAGCTGAACTTTATAATCGCTCATCTGATGCCTTCCGAAATGCTTCGGTCCCGGAGGGTCTGGATGGCGACCCTCTTCCATTGCGCATTTCGGTGATATGCATCGTTTGCCTTTCAGGAAAAGCTTTTCGCCCTCCCTTCGGCATTGACGGCAAACCGGTCCTTTATATCTTCCCAAACTCTATCTCCTTGCCTGAATAATACTTTTCAATAAATCAAGTCCTTCGTCTTTTCTTCGGACGACATCCATTGTGAGGAATAGGCGATATATCCTTGATAATTCCTATCTCCATCCCCGCTCCCATGATTGCTCGAATAGCAGCTTCACGACCACTGCCGGGACCTTTTGTGAATATATCAAGTCTTCTCACACCAAAATCCCCCAACTTCTTGACAGCTGTCTGGGCTGAAAGAGTAGCGGAAAACGGAGTTGATTTCTTCGAGCCTTTGAATCCCTGGCACCCCCCGGACGACCACGCAAGCACATTACCCTCTCGGTCGCTTATCGTAACAATCGTATTATTGAACGTCGATTGAATATGAGCGACACCATAAGGGATATTTTTTCTTGCCCTTTTCTTCGCTAATTTCTTTCTCGGTTTCTTCGCCATTGTTACCTCTTTATTTCCCGGCATCGCTGATTTGTATTGAGATTCTGTTTCTATTTTGTTCCAGCGCGATGCCGGGCTACATATCAAACAAATACTACTTCTTGCCTCTCTTACCGGCGACTGTCTTCCGCGGTCCCTTGCGCATTCGAGCGTTCGTTCTGGTTCTCTGACCACGTACGGGAAGACCCTTTCTGTGCCTTAAACCTCTGTATGTACCAATCTCTATAAGGCGCTTGATATTTTCCGTAACATCACGCCTCAGGTCGCCTTCGACCTTGAAACCTTCAGATGAACCATCCTTGCGTGGTATGCCATGATCGATAATCTGACGAATCGCGGTTACATCCTGTTCGCTCAGGTCGCTGACTCGCTTGTTGAAATCGATCCCAGCGGCTTTCAATATTTTCTGCGACCTGCTTCGCCCAATACCATGAATATAGGTAAGCCCTATTTCAACTCTCTTGTTTCTTGGCAGATCTACACCGGCAATTCGCGCCACTTTTTTTTCTCCCTGTCTTGCTTTTGAAACTTGCTATAATCAACCTTGGCGCTGCTTGTGTTTCGGATTTTCACATATAACCGTAACACGACCCCTGCGCCTTATTACTTTGCATTTCCTGCACATTTTTTTTACACTTGCTCGAACTTTCATAGTTTTTTCCTCCCATGAAATATTCTAAATTTCACGGGATTTTTCCGGATTATTACCTGACCTTATTTCTGCCTGTAAACGATACGTCCCCTTGTAAGGTCATATGGGCTTAATTCCAGTTTAACCCTGTCGCCTGGAAGAATCCTGATGAAATGCATTCGAATCTTGCCAGATATATGAGCAAGAACCTTGTGACCATTATCCAGCTCAACTCTGAACATGGCGTTCGGTAAAGCCTCTATGACCTTACCTTCGACTTCTATCGCTTCTTCCTTAGCCATACTTCAATCTTATGCCTTTGACGACATAGCCGACATAATTTTTTTCGTGATTACTTCGATGTCCCCATCGGCATTTACGTCAACCAGCATGCCTCGTTGTGAATAAAATCCGATAAGCGGAGCCGTTTCCTCTTCGTATGTCTTGAAGCGATTGCGAATCGTCTCAGGATTATCATCAACCCTTACATATAAGGAACCATCGCATCCATCACATTTGCCCTCGACCTTAGGCGGTTTTGTTTTCCTGTTATAAACAGCTCCACAAACTGAACACACAAGGCGATTACTCAGTCGCGTAACTATTTTTTCCACGGGATACTGAAGGTTAATCACCTTGATCCCCATATTTCTTTTCGTCAGATATTTCTCCAGAGATTCAGCCTGCTCGATCGATCTCGGGTAACCATCAAGGATGAAACCTTTTTTCGTGTCGTTTGTATCAAGGCGTTCCAGCGCCATTGCGATTACTATATCCGGCGGGGCAAGATTTCCGGCATCCACATACGGTTTAGCTCGCAGACCAGCCTCTGTCTTGTTCTTTATCGCGGTCCGGATCGTGGAACCCATGTCGATATGCGGTACACCAAGATTTTCAGCCATTATTTTAGCCTGGGTCCCTTTGCCGCTTCCGGGCGGTCCGAGAAATATGTATCTATTATCATGCTCCATATATGATGCCCCTGTCAGAAAGGGCGCAAAACCTTAATTTTATCACTTAATATCTCTCAATGCAATAGATTTAATCACTTTTACTTCAATGCTTTCTCATATCTCATCATAGTCAGACGTGCTTCGAGCTCGCGTACCGTATCGAGAGCCACGCCTACTACAATCAATACACTTGTGCCAGCCACAACATTAAGAGTTTGCAGACTTCCAAGCGCCTGAATTAAAACAGATGGGATAGTAGCGATAAACGCAAGGTAAAGAGCTCCGACAAATGTAAGACGTTCAAGCACTCGTGAAAGATATTCCGCTGTGGGTTTACCCGGACGAATCCCCGGTATGTAACCGCCATTTTTCTTTAAGTTATCCGCAACCTCGGTCGGATTGAAAACAACTGCTGTATAAAAGAAAGTAAACAACACCGTGAGAAGGAAATATAGTATGTAGTAAAGAGCACTTCCCGTGAATGAATTAGCCCAGCTCTTTGCAACATCACTTGGGAGGAATCCGGCGACAGTTGCCGGAAACAACAAAACGGATACAGCGAATATTATCGGAATAACTCCCGCCATGTTCACCTTCAAGGGAAGGAAATGAGTCGGGGTCGCATATCGTCCGGGACGAGCGTATTTTATTGTTATTCGTCTTTCAGCAAGATGCATGAACACTACAAAAGCGATCATCCCTACGAACAGAACAAGGAAAATAATGAGAACCTTTATTACCTCGTTCTGTTTTATCGCCCTGTTGATATCAACTGCGAATTGAAGCGGTAACCTTGAGATAATTCCAGCGAAAATCATCAGGCTCACGCCGTTGCCGATGCCGTATTCCGTAATAAGTTCGCCGAGCCACATCAGGAAACATGTCCCGGCGGTTAATGTCAGCACAATGAAAAATTTATTAAATAACGTGGGATTAACCAATATCCCGGAACCAACTCCACCGCGCGCTCCTGTGAAAATCATCAACATACCGAAAGCCTGAAGAGCCGCAAGGAAAACAGTAAGATATTTTGTCCACTGCCCGATTTTTCGTCGTCCAGCCTCGCCCTCTTTCTGAAGTTCCTGTAACTGCGGGAACACAACAACAAGAAGGTTGAAAATAATCGACGCGTTAATATAAGGCATAATGCCGAGAGCAAAAACTGAAATTCGTTTGAGCGAACCACCGCTGAATATATCGAGGATATTAAGAAGTCCACCACCACCGCCTCCTTCAAACATGCTTTTCAGAGCTTCAGGATTAGTGCCTGGCACCGGGATATGAGACCCGAAAACAAAAACAAAGAACATCCCGATAACGAATAATATTCGTCTTTTTATCTCGGGTTGCCCCCAGGCATTAATGAAGGTGGTTATGAAGTTCATTTAGGCTCTCCGATAATCTCAAGTTTGGCGCCAACAGCCTTCATCTTTTCAATCGCGGATTTACTTGCTGCGTGAACTCTTACTGTCAATGGACGTTTCAATTCACCATCGCCAAGAAGCTTCACCGGTAACCTCGCATCGCGAATCAAGCCTTCCTGCACTAACAATGGAATTGTAACTTCACTATCGCGCGGGAATCTCTCAAGGTCATTCAAGTTGATTACATTATAAATCTTCGGATTCACGCTTTTAAAACCTCTCAACACCGGTATTTTACGGAAAGTTGGCAGGTTTCCACCTTCGAACGCCGGTCCCTTTGTCCTTCCTGAACGTGATTTCTGGCCATCCTGACCTGAACCGCAATAGCGACCATCACTTCCCCATCCGCGACCCCTTCGGATTCGCTTCTTCGCATCGCCTTTTATTTTCTTTAACTCAGATAATCTCATCTTTTTCTCCAGGTCATAAATATTTCAGGGCGAATCAGCTGTAATTCTCCATCGTTTTCTTTCGTTGTTCGAGTATTTCCTCCGGCCATCGCATACGTTTAAGAGCTTCAAATGTCGCTCTTGCCACATTTATATGATTCTTGGATCCGAAAGACTTAGCCAATACATTCTTAACACCGGCGATTTCGAGTATCGCACGCATGGGACCACCGGCAATAACACCGGTTCCTTTACTCGCTGGTTTCATATAAACTACCGCTGCGCCATATTTGCATTTCATGTCATAGGGAAGAGTTTCATTAATTATGGGGATTTCGATCATCTTTTTATTTGCCTGATCAACTCCTTTTTTAATCGCCGCCTGAACATCGTTTGCCTTACCGTAGCCAAGTCCAACCATACCGTTCTGGTTTCCCACCACCACCAAAGCTGTAAAACCGAACTGACGTCCACCCTTGACAACTTTCGCGACACGATTGATGTGAATGACTTTTTCCTGGAAAGGAAGAGGTTCGATTATCTCTTCAACCTCAACGCCTTCCTCGGTCTCGCTAAAATATTCATCCTTACCGGCTTCCTCTTTGCTGGCATCGGAATCTTCAAAATTCATCAGGTCTTTTCTTTCATTACTCATAGTGAAATGCACCTCTAAAATTTCAAACCCTCGGCGCGGGCTTTTTCCGCGAATTTTTTTATCTTCCCGCGATACCCGAATCCGCCATGATCGAAGACAACCGTTTCAATACCAATCTGTTTTGCTTTTTGAGCTAAATACGCACCGACTTTTTCCGCAGCATCCGATGTGTTGGTCGAAGTGAACTGGGATTTGAGGTCGGGGGTTAAAGTCGATGCGGCAACGAGAGTATGCGATGCGTCATCATCGATTATCTGCGCATAGAAATGCTTCATGCTTTTGAAAACCACAAGACGAGGTCTTGATGCGGTTCCTTTGACTTTCTTCCGCAATCGCTCATGGCGTCTCTGTTTTAATGCTCGTTTGTGTTTTGCTTCCATTAATAGATTACCTCTACATTAATTACACCGTTTTCCCGCTCTTGCGTCTTACAACCTCACCCTCATACCGGAATCCTTTTCCCTTATACGGCTCGGGGGGCTTTTTGGCTCGGATATCAGCTGCATACTGCCCGATTAACTGCTTGTCTATTCCCCGTACACTTATAGTGTTTGCCTTCTTATCCACCTCAGCTGTTACACCCTCCGGGAAAGGCATTACAATCGGATGCGAATAACCAACGAAGAGTTCGAGGGCTTTACCTTTTACCTCAACCCTGTATCCAACGCCATGTAGTTCGAGCTTTTTTACGAAACCCTCGCTTATACCCTTGACCGCGTTAGCTAAAAGGCTTCGAATTAGCCCATGCTTCGCACGCAGATCCTGAACCTTTTGGTTATTGTTAATCACGCGCGCTTCTTTATCGCTTATTTCAATATCTATACCTTCAAGAAGATTTACCAGAAGGCTTCCCTTGGGACCCTTCACCTCAATTTGCTGCCCTTTTCGGGTTACGGTGATCCCTTGTGGAATTGGTATCGGCTTTTTACCTATACGAGACACTACTTTACCCTCCGAATCCTTTAGAAAACCGTAAATAAAAGCTCTCCCCCAATACCTTTCTCCCTGGCTTTCTTATCGCTCATCACACCTTTTGATGTTGAAAGCACAGCCATTCCAAGACCATTCTGAACCTTCGGGATATCACTGCGGGTCACATAATATCTTCGCCCCGGTCTTGATATCCTTTTAATCTCTTTGAATATCGGTGTCTTGTCATTTATGTATTTCAAATAAACCCGAATCATCTTATGCTCGTTTACATGACGGCTGTCAAAACCATAGATATAACCCTCCTGACGAAGTACGCTTGCGATCGCCCACTTGAAAGTGGAGTGTGGGATATCACACGTCTTTTTCAACGCCCTGTGAGCATTTCTCATCCGGGTTATCATGTCCGCAATTGGATCAGTCATTACCATGTTCCGTACTCCTACCAGCTTGCCTTTTTCACACCGGGGATAACTCCCTGGTGGGCAAGGTTTCTGAAACAAATTCGACACATATCGAATTGCCGCAAGTATCCACGCGGTCGACCGCAAATTCGACATCGGTTATGATGCCGTATCTTGTATTTCATCTTTTTCAGGTTTTTTAAATATAACGCTTTTCTTGTCATTCAAACCATCCTATAAAGGATTAAACAAAATCGCTTATTATTTACTCCGTATCGGGCATCCAAGATGCGTTAAAAGGCTCTTCGCCTCAGCATCATTAACCGCCGTTGTAACTATTGTTATATCAAGCCCCCTGACCTTGGTTACCTCATCGTAACTGATTTCCGGAAACACAATCTGCTCCTTGATTCCCATCGTGTAGTTCCCATGACCATCGAAACTGTTCGGATTCAAGCCTGAGAAGTCGCGAACTCGAGGAAGAGCGATCGCGAAGAGCTTATCAAGAAAGTGATACATCAGTATTCCTCTCAATGTGACCGTTGTACCAACCGGCATGCCGGTCCTGATTTTAAAAGCTGCAACTGACTTCTTCGCTCTCGTCACAACCGGTCTCTGACCGGTAATCATCGAGAGATCCTTCATCGAAGCCTCGATAATTTTAATATCTCGTGAACCTTCACCGACTCCCATGTTCAATATGACTTTTTCCAATCTCGGCACCTGGTTTGGATTTTTCCAGCCGAATTCCTTCATCATCTCAGGAACAGCTTTCTCGAAATACATGGTCTTCAGCCGCGACTGAACTTTCGGTATTCTACCGTCGGACTGAGCCTGCTTTTCTTTTGCCGTGTCTTTTTTTTCTTTCTTTGCCATTTCCCGCTTTACACCTGATCCCTTCGGACAGGAATTTAAACCTGATCTATATACTCATTGCAGAGTTTGCATTGCCTTACACTTTTACTCTTGACTGATACTCGCTTAATTTTCGTCGGTTTGGAACATCGTGAACAAATAAGCTGTACGTTCGAGGCATCCACTGGCATGGGTGTTTTGATAATTCCGGTTTCGCCGCGCTTCCCGGAGGTTTTCTTTTTATGGCGAGTTGCCACCATAACACCCTCGATAGTAACTTTGCCATTCTCGCGATTTACCTCGAGCACGCGTCCCTGTTTGCCACGATCCTTTCCAACAAGAATAAGCACCGTGTCATCTTTTCTGATATTTACCTTTCTGAACACTTTCATATTCCGATTCCTTCCGTACTAAAGCACTTCCGGCGCGAGAGAGACTATTTTCATGAAACGCTGTTCTCTGAGTTCCCTTCCGACCGGACCGAAGACACGAGTCCCGACAGGATTTTTATCCGGTTGAATAATCACCGCCGCGTTATCATCGAATCGTATTCGACTTCCATCCGGACGACTCAGCTCCTTGTTAGTACGAACTATCACCGCGCGGACGACCTGGCCTTTCTTGACAGCGCCATTTGGAAGAGCTTTTTTAACCGAGCCAATTATGATGTCTCCTATCCGTCCATACCGACGTTTGGAACCGCCAAGTACCCTTATCACAAGAATTTCCTTGGCTCCGGAATTATCCGCTACTTTCACACGTGTCTCTTGCTGTATCATCGCTAATCGACCTCCGATCCCGACAGTTGAACGACCTACTTCGCTTTCTCAAGAATTTTTTTCAGGCGCCAGCTTTTCAATTTCGAGATCGGTCTCGACTCAATAATGCTGACCAGATCGCCTTCCTGCGCCTCGCCTTTATCATCGTGCGCGAGATATTTCTTTGATGTTCTCATGACCTTTAAATACAGGGGATCGCGTTTCTGACGAGTGACCCTGACCACGATGGTCTTGTTCATCTTCGTAGATACAACTGTACCCTTTAATATCCTGCGACTGCCTCGCTCCAATGTTGTACCTCTTTCGGCACTAACGCCTTTTTTCTCAGAAATTCTCACAATAAACTGCCTTAACGAACATTGTTAAATCCTTCACGTTTCGCATATGTTAACAATTTCGCGATTTCCCTTTTCATTTTCTTTACCTTGGAATAATCCGTCAGCTGGTTCAAACCTGACTTCATGCGAAGATCGAAAAGTTCTTTCCTTAGCTCTTTGTAGCGAGCTTTCACTTGATCGATATTCCAGCTTTTATATTCATTAAGAGACATGGCACTAACCTCTATGCACGATTTCTGGTTTAATTTTTCTCCCTGCTTACAAATTTGCATTTCATAGGTAATTTATGACTTGCGAGCCGCATGGCTTCTTTCGCCTGTGTTTCATCGACTCCCGCAAGTTCAAACATGACCCGTCCCGCTTTTACTATTGCGACCCAGTGATCGAGAGCACCCTTGCCTTTTCCCATGCGGGTTTCAAGCGGTTTCTTGCTTATGGGAAGGTCGGGGAATATGCGAATCCAAACCTTGCCGCTTCTTTTTACATAACGTGTAATGGCAATTCGGGCAGCTTCGATTTGTCGTGATGTTATTCTCGAACCTTCCATAGCTTTCAAGCCATATTCACCGAATTCTACCTTGTTACCCTTGTATGCCATTCCATCAGGATTAATCCTGTGCACTTTACGCCATTTGAATCTTTTAGGTTGAAGCATAGTTAAACTCCATCACCCGATTAGAAATCGGGAAAATCACCTTTGTAAATCCAGACCATGACACCGATATCGCCATAAGTAGTTAGAGCGACATCACAGCCATAATCTATATCCGCTCTCAATGTATGAAGCGGAACCCGTCCCTCATGTATGCGTTCGCTTCGAGCCATTTCACTTCCATCGAGACGTCCCTTTACCCTTATCTTTACGCCCTTCGCTCCGTTCTTCATCACACGGCTTAGCGACTGCTTGAGCACCCGACGGAAACGCTTTCGATCCTCAAGCTGTCTCGCTATCGATTGAGCCACAAGGGATGCTGATAAATCGGGTTTGTTCACTGCCTGAATATTTATCAAAACTTCACTTTTGATTTTCGATTGAAGATGTTTTCTCAGTTTTTCAATATTCTGTCCACCGGAACCGATTATGATGCCTGGTTTCGAGGAAAAGATGATAACCTTGACACGTCCCGGATCGCGTTCAGTTATGATACGGTCAATACCGGCATGTTTGTATTCATCACGTATCATGCGCCTGAGAAGCAGATCCTCATGAAGGCATCGCTTATATTCATCGCCCTCCGCGAACCAGTTCGCGCTCCACTTTTTGGAAATTCCGGTTCTAAATCCGGTTGGATTTACTTTCTGACCCATTACTTCTCACCCTCCCTTGGTTCAAGACCGACACTGATATGGCTGTAACGCTTCTTGATTATGTTTGAACGTCCTCGCGCACGAGGTCTCATGCGTCTTAATGCCGGACCTGCCTGGTCTACTTGTATTTCAGTCAACACGAGATCTGATACGCTAAGGTCAAAGTTGTTCTCAGCATTAGCCATTGCGGAGCGGATGACCTTGCGCACTTTCTTCGCGTTCGGACTTGAATATAAAGAAAGAATATTCAATGCCTGCTCCACATCCTTGCCGCGAACGATATTCGCATATCGCCTTAGCTTCTTGTGCGAGCCTCGCACTTTTTTCAATATCGCGTTAACCTTCATCTTGTCCGCCTTTCGACCTTGAAACAAAATCCTATTTCTTCATCTTGGAAACCTTGCCGGTTTTACCGGCGTGTCCCCGGAATGTCCTTGTCGGAACAAATTCGCCAAGGCGATGTCCAACCATAGCCTCGGATATATATATAGGTAAATGTTTTCGACCATCATGAACAGCAATCGTATGACCCACCATCTCGGGGACTATAACGCACGGACGGGACCATGTCTTGAGAACTCGTTTCTCATTGCGCGAATTCAGCGCATTTATCTTCTTGAGCAGTTTAATATCCACATATGGTCCTTTTTTCGATGATCGAGACATTTATTTTTCACCCTGTAATTTATTTATAAAAATTCTCAGTAACCTCATACTCTCCTGTGTTTTACAATAAGACGGTCGCTGGCTTTCTTCTTTCGAGTCTTGAATCCCTTCGCCTGGACACCCCAGGGGGAACATGGCGGACGTCCTGAATTGGATTTGCCCTCGCCTCCACCATGAGGATGGTCGCATGGATTCATGACAGTACCCCTCACATGACTGCGATGTCCGCTCCATCGTGTGGCTCCAGCCTTGCCTAATTTTCTGTTCTCATGCTCGATATTTCCAATCTGACCTATAGTGGCGTAGCATTCCTGCGGGAAATTCCTGACCTCGCCCGATGGTAGACGCAGCTGAGTGAGTTTTCCTTCCTTGGCGAGGATTTGAGCCGCGGAACCGGCACCACGGCACAATCTTCCTCCCTGACCCGGATTGAATTCTACGTTATGGACAAAAGTACCAAGGGGTATATTTTTAAGTGGAAGAGCGTTACCGGGATGAACCGGAGCGTCATCGGCTGCAATCACCGTGTCTCCGATCTTGATCCCTAACGGGGCGAGAATATATCTTTTCTCGCCATCTATATAATAAATCAAAGCCAGATTGGCACTGCGAGACGGGTCATACTGAACCGCATGAACTTTTCCCGGAATATCCCGCTTTCCCCTGCGAAAGTCAATTACTCGTTGTTTTTTCTTGTTGCCGCCACCCCTGAATCGCAAAGTAATCCGCCCCTGGTTGTTCCTTCCCCCGGTTCTCGGCTTAGACATCAAAAGCGCTTTCTCAGGCTCCTGCGGACCCGCGATATCGGGGTCTTTCACCACGCTGATGAAGCGTCTTGACGGTGTATATGGTTTGTATTTCTTAATCGGCATGACTATAACCTCTTTTTGCGTTCAATCTTGGAAGCTGTCTTGTTAAGTGCTTTCGCTCAGTTCAGGAATACTATTGCCCTCTGCGAGAGTGACAAAGGCTTTCTTGAATTTCGGACCGTGTCCGTGTATTCGGCGCATCTTGGTCCAGCTTGTCCCTTCCCGACCTCTGGCTTGATACGTGTTAACCGCCAATACCTTGACCTTGAAATACTTCTCAACCGCATCCTTGATCTGTAATTTGTTCGCCCGGCGGTCCACCATGAACGTGTATTTACGTTCGTTTGTCGAACTGTGGGCTTTCTCAGATACCCAAGGTTTTATGATTACTTCAGACAGTTCCATCAGCTTAACCAGACCTTTTCTATATATTCAAAAGCCTTTCGTGTGGCAAGTACTTTTTCGTTCTTTAAAAGCGAAAAACCATTTACTCGCTCTGAAGGGAGGCACTCGACAATCGGCATATTCCGGAAGCTCAGGAAAAGCTGGTCTTCATCCTCTCCAGCTAAAAATAAAATCCTGTTTTCACCGATTGGGAGTTTGTCCATTATTTTAGTGCATTCTTTTGTCGAGGGTTTATCTAGCTTAAGACCATCTACTACCACTAAATTCTCATTGAGGATTTTTTCCATAAGCGCGACCTGCATAGCACGCCTTCGCTCTTTTTTATTCATGTTCTCCTCGAAGTTCTGGTTACCTGGACCGAAGGTTATTCCTCCATGTCGCCAGATTGGGCTGCGAGATGAACCATGACGAGCACGACCTGTTCCTTTCTGGCGCCAGGGTTTTGCTCCACCGCCGCTAATCTCGCCACGAGTCTTGGTTTTAGCGTAATTCTTGCGCGCGTTTGCCAATTGACGTTTTACCGCTCTCGTGAGCAATTCCTGGTCGCTTTCACGCATTTCAAACGCAAGCGGCACCGCATGCTCCTCGATGACCTTGCCCTTTATGTTATAAATCTTTACAGTTGCCATCGCTTGACTCCGCTATTCTCTATTTCTTTTTCTCATGACCGGTACCGCGAGCCGGTTTGATAATAATCTCGCCGCCATCAGGACCTGGAACAGCCCCTCGAAGCGCGAATAAACATAAATCCTCATCTACTTTGACAACGAGTAAATTTTTCTCGGTGTGACGAGCATCACCCATATGTCCCGGACCGCGTTTCCCTTTGAAACATCTCGCTGCATCGGTCCCGCCGCCGCTCATCGGTTTGCGATGCGTTTTACTCGTGCCATGAGACCTTGGCGCACCTCGAAAATGATATCGTTTAACAGCACCGGCGAATCCCTTGCCTTTGGTCACTCCTATCGCGTCAACAAGACTCCCCTCTGCAATGAAATCGGGTTTTATGACCTGTCCAAGCTGGAAATCTTTCGGATTCTCAATCCTGAATTCCTTAAGAGCGGCAAAAGGACCGCCTTCATGGAAAACTACATTCTCCGCTTTTTTATTCTTGTTGCGTTTGACTTCCATAGCCTGATGAACACGTTCCGCATTGGAGATACGATGAGGTTTAGTCGGTCTGTATCCGATTTGTATCGCATTATACCCGTCTGTCGCTTCCGTCTTTATTTGAATAACGGTCATAGGAAAATACTCGACAAGAGTCACCGGTATGCTCGCGCCATCATCGGCAAGTATCGTGGTCATGCCTCTTTTATATGTAATCGCACCTATGGTCATTGCTTTATATCCCCAGTACAACTCCTGATTTTATGAAGTCTTAATCTCCGCGTCGACCCCGCTTGGGAGCTCGAGCTGCATCAAGGCATCAACGGTATTCTGAGTCGGTTTTGTGATGTCAATCAACCGCTTGTGAGTCATGACATGAAAATGCTCCCGCGACTTCTTATCGATGAAAGGACTTCTAAGCACGCATATGAGATGATTTTTAATTGGAAGCGGGATCGGTCCTGAGACCTCGGCACCGCTTCGCTTCGCTGTCTCGACTATCCTGCGCGCTGATGCGTCCAACAGCGACACATCATATGCCTTCAATTTTATTCTTATCTTCTGCTTGCTCACTTATTCAGCTCCAGTTCATTCAAAACATTTATTGAAATAACTACTTCGTCTGCTTATGCAATTGGTGGCTTTTGCACCACGGGCAATATTTCTTCAGCTCAAGCTTGTTGGTCTTGCGATTTTTGTATGTCGTATAATTCCGCCTTTTGCATTCTTCGCAGGCAAGATGAACAATTTCTCTTTTATCGCTTTTAGCCATCTATTAACTCCTTATTTTTCGCTCCAATAGTTTCTTGAGCTTGCATTACCAATATAAATCTATGTAATAATTTTAGTAACGACGCCGGCGCCGACTGTCTTGCCGCCCTCGCGGATTGCGAATCGCAATCCCTCCTCCATCGCAATCGGCGAAATCAACTCGACCGCTAACGTGATATTGTCACCCGGCATCACCATCTCCACTCCCTCAGGCAAATGCACTTCACCCGTGACATCGGTCGTTCGGAAGAAGAACTGCGGGCGGTATCCCTTGAAGAACGGCGTGTGTCGTCCTCCCTCCTCCTTCTTCAATACATACACCTCGCAGTCGAACTTAGTGTGTATATTGATCGAATTGGGCCACGCAACAACCATCCCGCGCTCGATATCCTTCCGCTCAACGCCTCGCAACAGTACCCCGATATTGTCTCCGGCTTCGCCGTAATCGAGTATCTTGCGGAACATCTCAACTCCCGTTACCACGGATTCCGTCTTCTGCTCGCGCAATCCCAGTATATCGACCTTGTCGCCGGTCTTTATCTGTCCACGCTCAACTCGTCCCGTAGCTACAGTACCGCGTCCCGTTATCGTGAATACATCCTCAACCGGAAGCAAAAACGGCTTGTCCTTCTCGCGTACAGGTGTCGGGATATAGTTATCCACCGCGTCCATCAACTTCAACAGGTTCTGCTGCTCGGTCTCATCTCCCTCCAAAGCCTTCAACGCGCTTCCGCGAATTATCGGTATCTCATCTCCGGGAAAATCATATTTCGTAAGGAGGTCTCTCAACT
>Ga0315284_10001574_pt1 | contig 32576 bp, 31 predicted proteins | sample YL17G09_16_MG_FD_203696 | JGI IMG/M metagenome (GOLD analysis project Ga0315284, IMG submission 203696) | Sediment microbial communities from Yellowstone Lake, YNP, Wyoming, USA - YL17G09_16 | ecosystem: Environmental > Aquatic > Freshwater > Lake > Sediment | place: USA: Wyoming | collected... | reverse complement strand
ATATTCGCTGCCCGAACCGTTTCATGCCGATCCCGTGGATCGTCTTCTGGTGGCCACGGCCCGGATCCACGGATTGCGCCTGATCACCGCCGATGAGAAGATTCTCGCTTATCCGCATGTGCGCACGCTCTGGTGAAATTCCCGGGCAACAATTAAAGGGAAAGTGTATCCTGGAGAAGGCGCCGGCGGGGGAGGGGGAGCGGTTCCCGGCGTCGGGAACCGCTCCCCCCCTGATTTCAAGTTTCAGGTTCCCTATTACGAGTTTCAGGTCAACGCCTGGTGCGCCAGCCCCTTCCCACCGGCAGTCTGGGAGAATTCCGGACACTCTCCCCGCCAATTCACGCTATCTCACCCCATCAGCTCAGAAGCAATTGCTTATTATTTTACCTGTTCTCCAGTGTAAGATACTCATATTGATACACATTTTACACATCCTCAAGGAGGACAAACGTCATGAGGACCAATATCGTTTTAGATGAAAAACTGGTGGAAGAGGCTTTTTCGTTGACGGGGGTGCGTACCAAGAGAGAGCTGGTCCACTTGGCCTTGAGCGAACTGGTGCGCGCGCGCCGCAAAAAAGACATTTTGGATCTGGTGGGACGGATCTGCTTCCGGAAAGGATTCGATCATAAGTCCATGCGGGAGATGCGCCATGGTTCTCGTTGACACATCGGTTTGGGTCGATGTTTTCAGGGATGCGAGCGGCTCCAGGCGCGATATGCTTGCTGCCGCCCTCGAGGGCGAGCCCATTGTCCTCACTCGCTTCAACCAGCTGGAAATGCTTCAGGGTTGCCGGGACGAAAAAGAGTGGTCGCTGTTGGCTTCTTATCTCGAAGACCAGGATTATCTCAACCTTTCCGACAACGCCTGGCAGGAAGCTGCCAGAACCTACTATGATCTGCGCCGCACGGGCCATACCGTTCACAGCCCGATCGATTGCTGTATCGCTCAGGCCGCGATAGATCACGACGTTTTGTTGCTACACCGTGACAAGGATTTCGAGACCATTGCTCTGATTCGTCCGCTCCGGCAAGCCAGAGTAGCATGGTGAAAGCCGGACAAGACCGGCGCTTCCCCTCCGGCGACAATCAGTAAGGCTGGCAAAGCCGTTTCTGTAGGTGTACATTAGTCCTTCAGAGCGCGCGGAGGGCAGCATGAGACAAGTGATCATCTATCCGGGGGAGGATCAGTATTGGGTGGCAGAATGCCCAAGCCTTCCAGGCTGAATCAGCCAAGGCCGAACCCGGGAGGAAACCATCGATAACATCCGGGAGGCGATTCAAGGTTACATTGCGGCTCTTGAAGAAGATCGGCTTCCAGTACCAGCCGAACGGTTCGAAGCCCTCCTCGTTGCCGTATGAGTAACCTGCCGCGCATCTCAGGAAGAGAATGTGTCAAGGCTCTGACTGACGCGGGCTTCTTTGTTCGGCGCCAGCACGGAGGCCATTTGATTCTTCGCCGCGAAGAACCTTTCGCGCAGGTTGTTGTTCCAGACCACGCCTAACTGGACCGAGGCACTCTCCGAGCTATCATCCGTCAGGCCGGTCTCACTGTCGATCAATTCAGAAATCTCCTATAACTCGAATCACCCTGGATCCAAGGTCACCGGTCTGATCATTGGGAACAAGGAGCGCGCCGGATTCGATCGTGATGAGCTGTCTTTAGCCACGGCCGTCTCCATGGCCTTTGTGCCTTCCGATGATGCGGATGTCGATCAGATTCTGGAGAAACTCGATTATGAGCTGTCACACTGACCGTCGGCGTGAAACGCTGAGACAAATTCCACCGCAGGAGTGCCGGGCGGCCGGGCGCGGGAAGGGCTGTGCGGGCAGGCCCGCCGGGAGAGATTCAATCTCCCGGCGGGCCGTCATTCTTTGTGGCTACTTTAAGGGAATGGTCTTGCGGGCGGTGCCGCCTTTGAGACTTGCATATACGACCGTGATGTCCCCGGAGCCTTTCACCAGGTACTCGATGGTGCGCGTGGAATCGCCGGCCTGACCGTTGCGCAAAATGATGCGCTTGAGATCGCGCTGGTCAATCAGCTGCGTGGCAATGGGGCGCAATCTGTCGAGCACCCAGCCTGCCGAAAGCACCTCCGCGGTTTTGCCTTCGACGGTCAGCAGGTCAGGGGATACGACGTTGTTTTCCGCTGCCTTCGCCATGATGGTCGGAATGAGGTGTTCGTTCTTGATATCGACGCGAACGCGGTACACGTTCTCGCCGATCAATTCCACCTTGGTGTCTCCCAGGCCGATCTTCGGCATTTCGCCGGCCTGATACAGGGAGAATGCCATGTTGCGATGGCACAGCTCCTCGTTCATGAATCGAGGGGGAACGCGGCCATAGGACTTCTTCCATGATCCGCCCAATTCGATCTTGCCGAATTGCGGGTGGTCGAATTCCTTCCACTCGGTGAACTCATCGCCAAACTCCACGTTGTCGTTGAACCAGTAGTTGGCGACACGCGAGTTGATCGGACTGTTCGGATCCCGCTGCTGGTCCTTGAGAGCCTGGCTGGTGTAGTACTGATCGCTGCTCCAGAGCTCGTTCGAGAAGGAGAGGATGCCGAGGCCGTCGTTTGTCCAGTCGATGAAGCCTCCATGCACGGTGTAGAGTCCGCTCCAGATCACCAGGTAGCGGTAGAAGGGGATGATGCGCTCGCCGTTCCGTCCCAGCTCATCGTAGACGCGGACATCCGACTGGGGATACTCGCCCGCCCACTCGGCTCCCGGTCCGCGCAGGATCATGCCGCCGTTGTTGTGGTACGACTGTACGCCGGCGATGTTCGGATGAGCCAGCAGGAAGTCGTTGATGGCCTTGGCTTCCGGCAGCTCGAACGGATAGTGCATCGAACCGCCCTGGATGTAATCAGGCTGCCAGTCGCTGGCCCAGTTGCGGTTGGGATCATAGCCGCCCGGCATCCGGCCGGCTACCTGGCCATCGCCGTCATTATCCATGCCCTCGCGTCCGAGCATGATGTAGTCACCCTTCTCTCCCTGGGGAACCGGTTCCATGATGCGGGGATCGAGAACGCTTTTGCGATAGTTCCCCTGGCCGGGAACATATTTGCGCATCTGGTCGATGACGCCGTTCTGGTTGAGGTCGATGACGTCGTCATTGTCCACGAGGCCGTCGTTGTCTTCGTCCACGGGCACATGGCCGCCCCTGGCCTGTACGCCGGCGGGCCCCTTCATGAAATAGTCGCGGCCGTCGGGATTGACGGTGGGGAAGATGTAAAAGACGCGCTCATTGACGAGCTTGGTGATGGCATCGATCCGTCCGTAGTTTTCCATCAGGTACCAGACCGTGTAGAGGCAGATCTCGCCCCCCTGGATCTCGTTCCCGTGCACGTTGGCCTCGATATACATGGCCGCTTTGCTCAGCTCCGGGCCGGTGTCGGGATTGTTGATCGTCATGCACATCATGTCCTTGCCGTCATAGCTCTTGCCGGCCGAGGAGTACTTGAGAAACTTCGGCCAGGCCTTCTCCATGCGCAGCAGGTCGGATTTGATTTCAGCGCAGTCGTGCCAGCGGTTGAAGTCGAGTTTGACCTTGAACTGCGGGTCTGACCCGGAAGGCTTCTGGTCGATCGCCTTGAGGTCCGTCACCTTCTGCCCCATGACTGCCGGAGCAAGGCTTGCTACGGCCAGGCAGGTCACCAGGACGAGGCAGCGGGTAAAGACTGATGAAGTGGTTCGCATGTTACCTCCGTGATTCGAAAGATGTTGTCGCCGACTACTTCAGCGTAAGAGTCGCTGTGTCCGTCCCGCCCTTCTGTGCCACGACTTTAAGCGTGACAGTGGCGCCGGGTTTCCCTTTGACGATCCACTGGTAGCTCTGCCTGCGGCTGGAGCCCGCCAGGATTGGAATATTGTTGGTTTGCGCGTCCCCCGAGACGATGTCCTTCTGGGGTATGCTGAGCTGGACCATTGTGGCTCTGACAGTTCGTGATACCTGGCCGTGTGCGGTGGAAGTCGGCATGAATCCTTTGTTCTCAACGTCGGCTTTAATGCGGAACAGCCCGCCGCCCAGATTGGCCGCTGAGAAATCAGCCACGCCGATCTTGGGGAAAAGCGATGCCAGGTACACGGCGAAATCAGCATGCGGCTTTCCGAGCTCGGCGATCTTTGCCACCGGCGGATTGGTCATGGCATAGGGTTTGAAACCGCCGATTTCCACATCCCCCAGGGTCGGATGCTTAAAGGGAGTCCAGTTAACGAACCCATCGATCTTTTCCGCATCCATCCAGCGGAGCAGGCGCAGGTCGAAAGCGGCAGAACCATCGGTGGCCGCCGCTCCAGTGCCGGCACCGCGGCCTCCGCCGGCTGCCATGCCACGGCCGCTTCCGGCCATGGCCATATCCGGTGCGGCGCCTCCACGGGCTCCCCCTCCAACTGCCGGCGGAAGACCCCAACCTGGAGTGCTGAAAGAGGGAACTCCGAACTGATAGTAGCCGACTTCATAAAACGCGCCCGCGGGGGTGCGCACTGCCGGGTTACTGCGCAAGCCGGTCAGCTCGCGGTATTTGTCGACCATTGTCTGCATATATTCCGTGTCGCCAGGATTGATGGTTTCAGCAGGGCGCTGTCCACCTTGGCCGCCTCCGCGTCCGCCGGCAGCAGGGGCTGCCGCAGTGGCGCCCGCGGCTCCACGGCCACCGGCTGCCTGCACATCTACGCCCCGGCCACCGCCGCCACCACCACCACCTCCGCCGCCACCGCGGCCGCCCATGCCGAAGCCTCTGCCGCCGCCGGCAGCGAACATGCCAACCCTCCGGGACTCGGCCATGCTCTGCTGGGCGAAGTTGAACAGATCGATGGTCTGAGCCGGCGCGTTGTCGCCGTTGCGGCCTGCGATCAGATTGTCGCTCTCACCGAATGTGAGAATCGCTGCGATGTTGCGGTGGTGAATCAAGTACTCCATCATCGCGCGGGACTCCAGCTCGCTGGTCATATAGCGGCCTGCGTCCGGCTGGAAATAGGGGTACTTATGCATGAAGTTGCGATTGAGGTCGGCGCCGCCCGCCCCATCTTCTGCAATGAAGCCGTCGTTGTCCTTGTCGAGCCCCTCGTAGTAAACCCTGTATGCCCCCACTTCACCGCGCTGCGGATCCGCCCTTTTCAGCAGGCGCGGATCTTCGGGATGAATCATATACGGGCCCTTCGGGTCCTTGACGCGCATCAGGGTGACAAAGCCGTCCTTGTTCAGATCTTCGGGGCCGTTTTCATCGATGCGCCCGTCGTTGTCGTCGTCCAGAGGGGAAGTGTTGGTCTTCCGGTCCGCCTTGACCGTTGAGAAGAAAAACTCCGCCCCGTCCGGATTCACGCGCGGGATGATGTAGAAGGCGTGGGTGTCGATCTGCTGCTTGACCTGAGGGTTGGTTGCATAGTTGTTGAGCAGGTAATCGATCATGTAAACCGCGAGCTCGCTTCCCACGAGATGGTCGCCTTCGAAGTTGGCCGCTACCAGGAGCGCCGGCCTCGTGGGGGATGTCGATCCCGCGGCGTTCATGATTTCCACGGCCCAGATCGAGCGATTCTCCCGAGTTTTGCCGACCTCGACCAGCCTGGCGATATTGGCGTGGTCTTTGACGAGACTTTGGAGTGTTGCGGTCATTTCCGCGTAAGTGTGGTATTTCGAAAAGTCAGCGGCAGGTTCCGCCATTGACCAAGAGCAAAGGGCTATGGCCAGTGCCGCTGCTGCCAGCAACTGCGGCCGGCCAATTGAGAACTTTCGCACGACGTCCTCCTGAGATGAAAATGCGAGCTGCTTGAGTTTGCGCTCAACGACGGCCCGATCCCTCTCGGCACTTCCGAGTATGGAAGCCGAGGGGCCTTCAGGCAGGAGCGCCGGCCCTCAGCATAGAGGGGTTGGCAAAGCTGCGCAACAAGAAATTCCGGCCATGAGAGGTACCGGCAGAAGTTAAGAGAAAACTAACCTGTTCGTCTGCAGACCCCATGAACAAAGGAGAAGAAGAACAGCCGGAGCGGCACGGAATCCGGTTTTTAGACTTCAAGCAAGCCGGATCAGCAGGTATACTGATCCTGCCACGATCAAGGCCAACGGGGTGGAAAATGATCCAGGAATCGAAGCGCAGGAATCAATGGTGGAGCGTAATCGTGCCGGGGGTGTTGTCTACGTTTTTTGCCGCGGCGCTGTCGATATCTCAGACTGCCGGCACCAAGCCGCCCGAGATCTATCTCGCGGGGCAATCCGGCGCCTCCGTAAAAATCGAAGTGTTTTCGGATTATCAGTGCCCGATGTGTCGTGTCTACTACCTGGAAACTCTGAAGCCTCTTATTTATGACTATACCAAAGCGAACAAGATCGACCGGATTTCGGTCGTCTACCACGATCTTCCGCTCGATAGTATTCATCAGCATGCGCACAAGGCTGCCCGTCTTGCCCTGGCCGCCTACCGCATGGGTAAAGATAAGTGGCTTAAGGTGTCGGATGCTTTGTATATGCAGCAAGCGGTATGGTCAGAAGACGGCAATTGCGAAGCTGCACTCGAGAAGATCCTTGAACCCGCGGAGTTGATCCAGCTGAAGAAGATGGCAGCCGATCCATCCATCGAGACGGTCTTGAATCAGGAGATTTTACTGGCGCAGAGCCGCAACATAACATCCACTCCCACGACATTCATCATCACCGAGACGGGCCGGCAGCAACGCTTTGCGGGAGATCCCGGTTTTGCTCCGCTGAGAGATTATCTGGACAAGCTGATCAAATAAGCACTCTTCTGGAATTTGTGCTGGCCGCGGCTTCGAGTGGGCGAGGGCGTCAGCATCCATTTACACTGCAGAGATCTCATTCCCGAAATACTCTCGGCCAAGCCGCCTTGCCTGCTTCAGGTAGCGCGCGCGCGCGGCCGCACTGACGTTTTTTACATCATGGAAAATGACCTGCCGGACCGTTCGGATGCCGCAGGTCTTGAGGGTCCACTCGACGAAGGTTTTTTCGAGCGGTCTGCTGAAACGAAAAAGCCGATAAAGCGACGAGCTTGCGCCGGCCGTGCAGATGACCAGAGCGCTCTTGTGAGCGAGCAAACCACGGACTCTGCCGCGTGATGTAAATCTGAAAGCGAATCCTTCCTGAAAGACGCGGTCGATGAATCCTTTCAGGATGGCCGGAAGCCCGAACCACCACACCGGGAAAATGAATGCCAGGGCATCGGCCTGGAGCATGCGTTGCTGGTAGGCGGCAACATCTTTGCCGGGAGGCCCCGCGCCAAGCTGGTCCAGTTCCGGACCGCGCAATACCGGGTCAAACCCTTCGGCATTCAAATCCGCGAGGTCTATGGTATGGCCGGTTTCACGCAGACCATTGCAAAGCGCATCACAGACCGCGGCATTCAGGGAAGCCGGTCTGGGATGAGCAAGCACAATCAGAATATGCATGTGTCCATAAAATAGCCGTGAAATCGCCAAAGTACACGAAAATTTTCAGAAAGAACCCCGGATTCGCGTCGCTTCGCGCTACTTACCCGCAATCGCCTGCCCCTGGTATAACTCCAATTATTGCGGCCTCCAGACCTCACTGGAACGCCGTTATCGGAACGGCCTGAGCATGCTGGCAACCTACACCTGGGCGCACAGCATTGACAACTTCGTGGGGCAGGTGAATGATTTGAAGGCCGAACATCGCATTCTGACAGGCCAAACAACTTAAATCCGAGGGTAAGTAAATGTTGACGAACCGAAGGGCTTTTCTCCGATCCGCGGCTATGGCCGCGGGACTCAGCGCGACGGCAGTCGCACAAACGCAGCCGCCGCAAGGGCCCCCTCAGGGCACTCCTGCCCAGCCCGCTGCGCCTCCCCGGCCCGTGTCTGAAATTCAAGTCCCGAAAATGAAATTCGGCAAGGCCGAGATCAGCCGGTTGATTGTGGGCTGCAACCCCCTTTATGGATTTGCCCACTATAACGCTACTCTGGGCACGGTGATGAGGGAGTACTACACTGCGGAGCGGGTGTGCGAAGTCCTGCACCAGTGCAATCGTTTTGGCATCAATACCTACAACTATGTCCAGTTGGGCCGTGCTCCTCAGGACCTGCAGCGCTTCATGGCCGAAGGTGGCAAGATGCACCTGATCGTGCAGGGGACGGGTGACCCGAAGATCGTGTATGACATGTTTAAGCCGCTCGCCATGTATCATCACGGCGAGAACACCGACCGCGCTTACCAGGATGGCAAGATGGACACTGTCAAGGACTGGTGCAAGAAAGCCCGCGATCTCGGCATGATGGTCGGTGTCGGAAGTCATAAGCCGGAAGTACTTGCGAAGGTGGAAGAAGAAGGATGGGATGTCGATTTCTACGCAGGTTGTGTTTACAACCGCACGCGCACCGACGAGGAGTGGAAGAAGATTCTGAACGGTGAACTCCTGGAGATGTCGCGCGAGATCTATCTGCAAAGTGATCCTCCACGCATGTACAAGTTCATAAAACAGACTAAAAAGCCCTGTTTCGCGTTCAAGATCATGGCTGCCGGGCGTATCACCGCCCGTGGCGCGGATCAGGCATTTCGCACCGCATTCGAGAGCGTCAAGCCGATCGATGGCGTCTTCGTGGGCATGTTCCCACGGGTAGTGGATGAAGTCAGAGAGAACGCCGAACGCGTTCACAAAATTCTGGTAGGTGCCTGAAAATCAACGCAGAGATTTCTTTATTTGACTAGTCTGACTAGATATTGTATCCTCGGGGTATGGAATACTCGATCTACGAGGCGAAAGCCCGTCTCAGCGAAGTCATGCGCATGGTCAAGGCCCGGCGCCGGGTTGTGATCACGGAACGAGGTGTGCCCATCGCAGAGATCATTCCCTACGTACAAAACAAGCCCCAATCGCTGGCTGACAGAATTGCAGGGCTGGTCAAAGCGGGAGCGATCTTGCCGCATCAGGAGCCGTTTCGTCCCGAACCGTTGACCCTCCGTGCAGGCGCAGTCGAGCGCTTTCTGCAGGAAGACAGGGAGTAGCATTTCGTGAAAGCAGCCTATATCGATACTTCGCTCGTTATCGGTATCAAGTTCCAGAAATCTCCTCCTGCAACCGTTCTCATGGTCCGGCGATATGAGCTTTTTTCGAGCGAACTTCTGATTGCCGAGGTGCTGGCATTCGGAAAGCGGGAGTCAATGGCCGAGGATCTCCTCTGGGAGGCGTTCAAGGGCTTGTCCTGGATCATCCCCGATGGCTCTATTTCCGAAGCGTTGAGACGCGTCATTCAGTTCGGCTATGCGCGAGGCGCCGATCTCTGGCACTTGGGCTGCGCGTGCTATCTGAGCCCTGATCACGGAGAGTTGGCTTTTCTGACCTTGGATGAGCAACAGCGTCAGCTGGCCTCACACCTGGGTTTCCACGCACCGCAATTGGCGCGGTCATGATCTGCTCTTTTAGGGGCTGGATAGCTGTCGGGTGGTTAGTATGTCAACCGGGGTCAAATGCCTGATCTGGCCGGGCGCCAGAGTGACCACTGCGCGCGGAGATCCATTCGCCAGGGAAAACTCAACGCCGTAGGCCGGAGTCAGCTGAGTGTATACATCAACGATCGTGCCTACATCGCCCGCGAGAATTCCTTCGTCGGAGATGTTTCCCATCGCAACCACAGTTTCCAGCAATTGAAATCCATCCACGTGCCGCCTCCTTTGCCGAAGGTACAGGTATGATTACGGCAGAACCGGAGCGCAGGATGTTCAGGTTTTGCGCCCGGCTTATTCCATCATAGCGCGAAGTATCTTGAGAAATTCTTCAATTTTTATGGCTGATGCGAGTTCATGAATATCATAGGACTGCACCTTCCCATCTCGAACCCTCAATGCTATAAAGGCAAGAAATGCCTTCTCAGATTCATCCCACCTCAGGAATGTCACCATGTCTTCCCCCGGACGGTACAGGGGATCTTTTTCCGTTCTGGTGGTCATGCCTTTGTAGCCTGGCGCCGGAGTTGCCTGGAGAAAATTCATAGTTGTCGTGTTGGGCTTCCCGATGTGGCGCCTGAACACCTCTAGGATGGATGCCTGGTGCTCAACAAAAACGTTTTCGCACGGGCTGCCCGCTTGGCCGGTCCTGCGCACACCTGAGGTTTTTTGAATCCGCAAATACACGACGGCGTCGATATTCCTCCACAAGGTAGGGAGTTCCAGGTCGAGGGCTGGACGAGTAATATGGGTGACCGTTCCGCCCATCGGATTGAAGGATAGCACCACATCCCCTGTGAGTTCGCTGCCCGGCGTAAGTGGCATGTCTGCACGCCGGACGGGCAGATAGCCCGGCATCCTGACCTCCAGGGTGTAGCTGCCGGCAGATAGACCGCCGAAACGAAAACGTCCGTCTTCACCGATGACCGCGGTGACGGGCTTCTGACCCTGCGGTCCCGTGAGTGTTACATCAGCGCCAGGCATGGGGCTGCCGGCACAATCCGTGACGTGCCCGGAAATGCCGCCGGACTTCGACTCCTGCGTGAGCAGCGCGCATGGCCACCACAGAAAAAGGAAGATCAACAAAAGGATGCAGGGCAGACACCGGAATCGCATATCCATTGGAGGAACTATATCCGGTTCCGGGTATCCGCCGCTATGAATAACCGCCGCCTGACCAGATGCAAAAGTCTTAATGCAGTCTCCCGTGCCCCGGGGATGCGCCCAGGTGCATGAAAATTAATGACTGGGGTGTGCCGATGCGCGGGCTAAAGCCCGCGGCCACTATACGTAAGATTATGCTGCAGTCCTTCGCAACCCGCCCTGCCAATTCCTATTTTCGAAGCAGTCCCTCATGCGTCTGGCGCGCACCCGAGCGCATGAAAATGAATGACTGGTGTATGCCAATATGCGGGCTAAAGCCCGCGGGCACAGCACATGAGATCATGCTGCGGCCTGTCGCAACCCATAATTCGTTATCCAGTGCCGGCGGGCTTCAGCCCATAAGCGCTAAGATATGAATGCTATCGCACGTGGACTTGGACCTAGACCTGGACGTAGACGTGGACCCTCTTCCCTGAAAGACACTCTCGCAAGTTGGACTTTCACCAGGCTGCCGTCCGTTTCTTGCCGCTTGCAGCGTGCAAGTATGTCCAGGTCCACGTCCAAGTCTAAGTCCATGTCCACGTGGAGGAAGTGGCTTAAGTTAGCGCTTATGGGCTTCAGCCCGCCCTGCCGGGTTTTATTTTCGAAGCAGAGGGCACGGAGAGACTTTTGAGATAGGGTCTCTGCGCCCTCTGCTTTAAGGCATTAGCATTTCCACTAGTCGCGGTCCGGCGAATAGTGCGGCGCGATATGGCGCACTTCATAGATTAACAGCAGGGATTCCAGCTTTTCGACCGCAATCCGGCCGATGGCTGTAAGCGAGGATTCGGGCCAGGAGATTACCTCAAAGCCGGCGGCGCGGAGCTGGGCCATCAGCTGCTCGGATCTGCTCTCCATGGTGAGGCTGAGCTCGGCTTTTCCATCCCGGATAAACGAACTCTCGGCTGCGCTCAACACCTGCCCTGCCTTGAACTTTGCGATCGCTGTGGATATCACCGGATTGAGAACAGGCCGCGGCCCTTCGGTAGGCTGGAAAATCAAGGTGACCGTTGCGATAGTGGGAATTGCCTCCCCATTCAGATATGTCGGCGAGTACTTCCACTGCTTTACCGCATTGATCGCCGCTTCGTCGAGGAGCGGATGACCGCGCACGACGCGCACCTCAGCTACATTTCCATTCTCGTCCACCTTTACCTCCAGCATGACCATGCCGAACACGCGCGCTCTTCTGGCAGCTTCTGGGTAGATGGGTTCGACTCTGCGAAGAAGCTTCGATTCCTGAAGGTTGCCTCCGACTCTCATCGGCTCAACTTTGCGAGGGCGAGGTGGGGATGGCACCGACGGTGGCGGAGGAGGTGCACCGGCCAGCACGCCGCCCGAAACCCCGCCGACCGATCCGCCCACGATACCCCCGACAACTCCGGCCACTCCCCCGACTTTCGGAACACCTGTTGGCGAGATATATCTTGTGCCGGCTTCCTGGGCACCGAATACGCCTTGATAACGAATACCCTCGGGCATTTCCACCGGCACTTCGATCCGTTTCGGTTTGCCTCCTTCGGTGACGATCCTCTCCTCAACGGCCACGAATGAAGTGAACTGGGTCATCAGTCTGTACTGCAATCCGAGCTTGAGGATCGCCTCGCGCAGGTCCAGGCGCATGTTGCCCCTTTGCATACCTGCCAGATCCTCAGCCATGAGCGCATCGATCCGCCTGCGCGCCCACAGCTTTGCCAGCACTTCATGCTGCGCCTCGAGATCCGGCAGCGGAATGCGCAGGTCCCTGACGAAATCGTCTGTGCCACTCCTGCCGCGCAGCCGGAGGAATGCATTTCCCCCGCGCGCATAGCGGCCACAAATCACCACGGGCTCCGCACTGAACAAATCCGGAATCCGCCGTGGGTAGATTTCCGCAACATTCACACCGCTCCATTCGAGCCTGATGTCGGTCAGCAGCGGATTGCGGATGCGTTCGTGGAAACGCTGAGCTGCGGCGGTTGCGTTGCCGGCCAGCGTAACATATTCGACCGCTCCCCGGCCTTCTTCGGCGATTTCGTCGAGGAGAAAACGGTTCGGCGAGTTCCCGATGCCGAACGCAAATACACGCGCATTCGGATGCCTCTGAACTTCCGAGATAATCTCCATGTCATTACCCACGAGCCCGTCGGTCATAAAGCAGACGATGCGGACGTGACCCTGCTCATCGGACGGCTCCAGCGCTGCCCGGATGGCGTGCATCATTTCTGTGCCGCCGCTTCCATAACTCGAAGCCAGTAGGGCCTGCGCCTTGGCCAGATTTGCCGGTGTTGCCGGCACCGGCTGGGGGAAGAGAATGCGCGTATCTCCTGAAAAGGTGATCAGGTTGAAAGTATCGTGCGGATAGAGCCCGCTCAGAGCCATCATCATGGTCTCTTTTGCTTTTTCGATGGGGAAACCCTGCATCGAGCCCGAAGTGTCGAGCACAAAGACCAGTTCCTTGGGTACAACCTGTTCCGGAAGGAAGCTTCGCGGCGGCTGCAGGATGAGCATGAAGTAGCCGTCCGCGCCTACCCGATGGGTGACCAGCCCGTCCTGGAGCATGGCCCCGGCGACGTCGTAGGAGAGGGTGAAATCCTTATTCGGGATGACTGCGCGATCGGCCAGTTGCACCAGGGCGCTGTGGGTGTCACGCCTGAGCACCACCATCTCATGCTGGGTTGAACGCAAATTGGTAAACGGAACCCCTGAATCAATGCTTACCTCGATCGAGATGTCGTGACCGGCTCGAGTGCCCGGAGGAGCGACAGGAGGAGTGATGCGAGACGCGTCGGGAACCTTGCTGGTATCGTGTGACCAGCCACCCGCCTCTTTTCCAATCGGCCTGCCGGGGATGTAACGCGGCCCGACCACCATGGGGAATAGGAAACTGTAGCCGCCATTTTCGTATTTCAGCGTCTCCACATAGCTGATGACGATCTCGACATTCTGCCCGGGTAAAATATTGGCGACCTGCTGGCTGAAGATATTCGGACGCTCCTGGTCAAGCAGTGCGGCAAGTTGCCCCTGGGCACGAGCCTGTTCATAGATCGCCTTGGCCTCTTCCCGGGGTTTGATGATTCCGCGAATGGTCCTGCGGCCGACATGAATTGTCATGTCATCGACGGCGGCGGCATGGGGCAGGGGAAATGTATACACCGCCTCGATCGGTTCCCTGAACAGATTCTGAAAGTCCTGGCGCACCGTGACCCGCACAAGAATGCCGCTTATCTCCGCCTTCACATCCGTGTGGATGAGGGGACACGGGCCGAGGATTCCTCCCGCCGCATCGAGAGCCATCAGGCAGCCCTGGGTATCCGGGGCCTCCGTCGTTTCCGCCGCGAAAGGTTTTCGTGCCGCGACGACAAAAAGGAAGAAAACAAGCCCGGAGACAATCATTTGAATGAAGACACACTTCTTCCGCATAAATTCTCCCCCAGAATTTCGATTGGTTGATTGGGTGCCGCCGCAGCTCACGCGCGGCAAATCAGCGCTGCCTACTTAGACTCCACGCTGCAGGAGAAGTTCCCCGGCCGCGGGACGAAACGATCTGTCCCGCGCATGAAAATGCGGCCGCGAAGTGGACAACGCGCGCTGCGAGGCGCTCAGCTCCCGGAATTATTCGATCCGAAGCCCCGTCCGGCGGCCGGGGCCTCCTTGCCGAGACGGTGCTTTGAGGTTACAGAAAAGGCGTGCATGATTCTGCGATTCAGACGCTGCGAAAAAACATAGCCACGAATAACACGAATGGGGAGGCGGAATTTCCATGGGACAGGAATGGGACAGAGGAACACAAAGACTGCGCTTTCGCCCCCTTCGCAGTCCCCGCGTCTGCCTGGATCCCATTCGTGTTATTCGTGGCTGTTTTTTGTCTTGCAGTGTCTGAATCGCAGTGCATGATTCATGCAAATCGCCTCCTCATCGGTGTACAATCGATTCCGTAATACTCATGTCACGGAACAAACCATGCAGCGCGAGGATGCTATGAATCAAATGATAGAAGTAATCAAGAGCCGGAGATCGATCCGGTCCTATGAGGCCACGCCTATTCCCCGGGACGTTCTGCTTACGCTTATCGAGGCCGCAAATCATGCCCCTTCAGGTATGAATGCCCAGCCCTGGAGGTTTGTGGTGGTGGAAGATGCCGGCTTTAAAAAGAGACTGCTCGAAGCGGCGATCCCCAACGCCAAGAAGTATCTCGAGGACTACGTCAAACCGGTCAACCCGGTACGTTTCGAACTGATCCTGAAACGGTACGCGGAACTGGAAGACCCGATCTATTATGGAGCGCCGGCGATGGTATTTGTAATCGGCTCCGGCGCGCACGCGTCTGAATCCTGCCCGCTGGCTTGCGAAAACATGATGCTCGCGGCACAGTCTCTGGGCATCGGGAGCTGCTGGGTCAAATTCGGCTCCATGGTTACGGACAATCCGGAAATCGTACAGCGCCTTGGACTCAAGGAAGATGAGAAGATCTATGGCCCGATCCTGCTGGGCTATCCCAGAGAGACTCCGAAGCCTCCGGTCAAGAAGGACCCTGTGATTCATTGGATCTGATCGGCGAGGGGAACTCGTGATTGACGATTGACGATTTACGATTGCGAGCTCTGCGCCCTCTGCGGAAACTTCCCCCCCGGCCGGTCTCAAAATCGGGGTCGGAATCGGTATCGGAATCGGGATCGAAAATAAAACGGCGGGTGAACAGCGGCTGTGATGCCGATCCCGAAACCGATGGAGCCTGGGATGGACGGCCATGTTGGCATTGTGGGTTGTGATTGGAATTGAAAAATGCATGCGTGAAAAGCCGATACCGATTCCGATACCGACCCCGACCCCGAACTGAACTAACGTGACGGGTTCGAACCGGAAACCCGGCTCGCTGGTCAAAGTTTCCGATTTCATTGAACGACGCGGGCGTCGCAAGAGCTCTGCGTTGAGGCTTTTAGGTTACGGAGATTCCGCTTCATGTTTTTTGTGGCGGAGTTTTTGTGATATTTTTCTGGCATGAATCTCCCTGCATACCGCGGGGTGCCGCGTTGCACTCTCGATAACTACGAGCGCGATTGTGCCGATCGGCATCTTCTTCATCAGGTCATTGCCTACTGGGCCGACCGCAAACCGAATGATCCTGCAATCATCAGCTATGACCGTCGCCAGGCCGTTGACTGGGTTACGCTGGACCGTGTTTCCACCGAAGTCGCGATTGAACTACTCCACCTGGGCTTTTGCAAAGGGGATTTCTTTGCGACATCCCTTCCCATGTCTCTCGAGCACATCTTTCTTGAGTATGCCTGCTTCAAGATCGGTGTAATTCATGCGCCGCTGGACCTGCGTTTGCGGGTTCCGGAGGTGCTCCGATGCCTCGAGATGGTCAGGCCGAAGGGTTATGCGGCGCTGGCCTCTGATCTCGCCGCCGCGGCCGCCGGCAATTGTCCGTGGATTGAGCATTGCCTTGTCCATACTGATTTGGCGGAGCTGATCGCACGAAGTTCCGGCCCATCATCTCCCGGCCTGCGTTCTGCCTTCGCAGAGGCGGTTGCTGCCGTGGGAGAATGTGACGGCGCCCAGGTCATCTTTACCACGGGATCAACGGGATCCCCAAAGGCGGCGCTGCTGTCCCATCGGAACATCACATGCCAGAATTTCTGCCTGGGCGCCGGCTTTGGCTTCGGGAAGGAGCGCATCCTGCTCAACCTGCCCCCCTCCCACGTCGGCGGACAGGCTGAGGTGCTGATGACGGCATTGTTCTGTGGTGGATCCGTAGTCACACTGGACGTATTCGATCCGGCTAAATCACTCGATGCGATCGAAAAATATCGGGTGACGATGCTGGGCCAGATTCCTGCCATGTTCCAATTCGAATGGCGGTTGGCTGATTTCGACAAGATTGATCTCTCGAGCCTGAAAAAGGTGGTCTACGGAGGCCAGCAGGTGTCGCGCCAGTTTCTGGAACGCATGGCCCGGATGGCGCCGTTGATCGCGACCGGGCTCGGCTTGACGGAGACCGCGGGCTTTTGCACCTATACACCCATGACCTCTTCGATCGACGAGGTCCTGGCCGGCATCGGATATGATATGCCGGCATACGCCATGTCGATCCGCCGCGAAATGAAGGAGGACGGCGCGGCCGGAGATCCGCTGCCCGATGGCGAAGTGGGCAACATCTGCTTTTGCGGACCTCAGAACTTCCTTGGCTATGTCAATGATCCTGCCGCCACTGCAAAAACCCTTTCCGCGGACGGCCATCTATACACCGGCGATCTGGGTTTCAAGGACGACAAGGGCCTTCACTTCTCCGGGCGCGCGAAATGGGCAATCAAGCCGGCAGGTTATCAGGTTTTTCCGGGCGATGTGGAAACGCACTTCTGCTCGCTGCAGGAAAAGGTCGCAGCCTGTGGCGCCGTCGGCGCCGAACACCGCCTCCTATCCGAGGCGATCGTAGTATTTGTGGAAAAGAAGCCGGGCGTCGACCTTACGGTTGGAGAGCTCAAACAGCACGCCCGCGGCATGGCTTCCTACATGAGGCCATTCCACTACGTGCTTCTCGACCCGGGGCAGATGCCTCTCAACCGGGTGGCCAAACTGGACTATGTTCGCCTGCACGATATGGCCATGCAGGAAGTGGATCAGTTGCGCGCCAAAGGGCGCTGGGACCGCTGAGAAGATCGGTTTCTTGTGACGACCTATTTTTTCTTGAGCCTGTCTTTGAATACTTTCCTGAATTTCTCTACCTTGGGATTGATGACGAGCATGCAGTAGCCTTTGCCGGGATTGTTGTTGAAGTAGTTCTGATGATAGTTCTCGGCCGGCCAGAACTTTTCAAAGGGGACGATCTCGGTTACGATCGGACGAGTCCAGATGTGCTCGGCTTCCAGCTTGGCCTTGTAGCCTTCCGCAAGTCTTTTCTGTTCCTCATTGTGGTAGAAGACCGCAGATCGGTATTGCGTCCCGACGTCGCTCCCCTGGCGGTTCGTGGTGGTAGGGTCATGCGTTTTCCAGAAAACCTCCAATAGTTCGTCATAGGAGATCTTGCGCGGATCATAGGTGATCTGGCAGGCCTCCGCATGCCCCGTAGTTCCTGTGCAGACCTCCTCGTAGGTCGGGTTGTCGAGCGTGCCTCCGGAGTAACCGGACACTACCTTTTCCACTCCTTCCAGCTGCTGAAAAACGGCTTCCACGCACCAGAAGCAGCCGGCAGCAAAAGTAGCCTTTTGAAAACCGCTCTTTTCAACCTTGTCATCCATGGTCTTTTTCCCAACCTCCTTGCCCGCCCGCGAAGCTGTTTGAGACTCGGTAGAAGATACCTGCCCGCTGCATCCGCTGGCGATTACGAAAACAGCCAGGATTAAGATGCAATAGAGTTTTCTGTTCACACTCAATTCACCCCGAAAGTGCATGTCTATATAGTAGCAAAGCGCCTCTGACGCTGCCAGGGGGCGGCATTGAACCTTTTGCCGGATTCCATCGTATTAGGTAAGTATATATGGGGAGGGAATGACATGTTGGCACTCGGCGGGATGTTTATGATTCTGCTGGTGGTGGGTGTGGTCGTGCTAGCGGCTAAAGTCTTGATGGCGCTTGTTTTGCTGCCAATCAAGCTCGGATTCGGCCTGCTCAAGCTTGGGTTCCTCGTACTGGTAGGCATACCGCTGCTGGTCTGTGGCCTGGCATTTGCCGCGGCGGTGATCCCCCTGGTACTCGTTCTTGGCCTGGTGGCAGTTCCGGTTATCGTCATATCCAAAGCGCTCTTCTGATAAGGATTTCTGCGTTCGGCTTCGGTCAATACTCGCCTGGAAACTACAAAAGCAGCCACGAATGATACGAGTCTTTAAGTTCCTATTCGTGCCATTCGTGGCTAGGTTTTTTCCCACTGTCTGAATCTTGTGAATTGGATTGTAATTGATAGCCAGGCATTCAAGGACGTGGTACAAAGGTAGAAAACACCAGGAGGAAAAGAAGCCATGAGGGGATATGCATGGAGAACGGCGCTGTTGATCCTGCTTGGCCTGGCGCTATCTGCTTTCGTCTGGGGGCAAGAGGATGCCGGCAACCGCCATCCCAACACCGCCGGATGGAAAAACCTGTTTGAGCCGGACCTGTCGAACGCGATTTTCAGTCCGGGCGGATGGGTGATCCAGGACGGATTGCTGGTTGCCAAAACCGGCGAGACACTCTGGACGAAGGAGTCCTACGGCAACTTCGTGCTCGATCTCGAGTTTAAAGTTGCCAAAGATGCGAACAGCGGAGTTTTCCTCAGAACCGGTGACATCAAGAACGTACTTTCCGCGCTCGAAATCCAGATTCACGAAAGTACCGACGGAGCCCAATACGGAATGGTGGGTGCGCTGTACAACGCCAAGCCGCCTAGCAAGGACATGGCCAAACCTGCGGGCCAGTGGAACCGCTATACCATCACCTGCCAGGACAGCCGCTTGACGTTAATCTTCAATGGCGAACAGGTGATGGACATCGATTTGAACGACTGGAAAGAGGCAAACCAGAATCCGGATGGAACGCGGAACAAGTTTTCCGTTGCGCTTAAGGATTATGCGCGTGTTGGATCCATCGGTTTGCAGGGACTGCACGGGAAGGAAGCAGCTCCCGTCTGGTTTCGCAACCTGAAGATCAAAGTTCTCAAATAGCTCCACGTGCTTTTTAAGGAGGATTGGCATGAACAAGATCAACATGGGACGTGTCATTCTGGGTGGCTTGGTTGCCGGTCTGGTCATCAATATTGGCGAGTTTATTCTCAATATGCCGATTCTTGGGAGCCAGTGGACGGAGGCGTTGCGCGCGCTCAACCGTCCGCCCCTGGATGCTCAGCCGCCAACGTTTTTTATCATCCTTGGTTTTGCCCTCGGCATTTTGGCTGTGTGGGTGTATGCGGCAATCCGGCCCAGATTTGGAGCTGGTCCGCTGACTGCAATCAGCGCAGGCTTGGTAGTCTGGACCTTGTCGATCCTGTATCCGATGGCGGGAATGCTTCCGATGAATCTTTTCCCGCGCAGTTTAATTGTGTATGCCACCATCTGGGAATTTTTCGAAATTCCGCTTGCTGCGCTTGCGGGAGCCTGGTTGTACCGGGAACGGGCTCAGCCAGATTGAAGAATCCGGATCAAGTATTCAGCGATTTTGCCGATAGATAACGGGGGGCATCCGTTGGCCTGGGGCGAAGCTTGTCCCGGATCAGGCTTATCCGGACACCGGAAATCCGTCCTTTTCGAGGTTGCATGGCGCGCATTCTAGTAATAGATGATGATGAGTCCATCACATCGCTGCTGCACATGGTCCTGTCGCGGCAGGGGTATGAGGTGCTCACAGCGGCCAACGGCCGGGAAGGGGTGAAACTGTTCAACAGCACGCCGGCAGACCTCGTCATCAGCGACATCCTGATGCCGGAGATGGATGGGCTCGAAGCGCTCAAGCAGCTGCGGCAATTGTCACCCAACCTCAAGCTGATCGCAGTTTCCGGCGGCGGCGTCCGTTTGAAGATGGATGTGCTGAGAGTGGCTGAACTCCTCGGAGCCGCGGCCACGTTTGAAAAACCCTACAAGATAGATGCCTTGCTGGCTTCGGTGCGGCAATTGCTGGCCGAATAGCCATCCTATTCCCGATCGATGTTGCCTATAATGAGCTCCTGGAGGTAGGTATGCTCGACCTGGAGCGGCTGTCGCGCGAGGATCTGATCAGGCTGCTAGAGGTGTTTGCCAAAAACTGGTTGGCCCACGATGGATGCTGGTTTCTGGCGGCGGAAGAGAAACTCGGGATGGATGCGGCCCTGGAGCTCGACCGAGAATCCTGGAGGCGCTTCTCACCGGCAGAAGCCCGCCGCATCATGGAATCGTTTGGCATAGCGCCCGGCGGAGGCCTCCAGGCGCTGGAGAAGGCCCTGGGCTTCCGTCTCTACGCGGCGCTCAATGAGCAGGCGGCCACCTGGACCGAAGATGGCGCCCTGGAATTCCGGATGATTGAGTGCCGTGTGCAGTCGACACGCCGCCGCAAAGGCCTACCCGATTTTCCATGCAAATCCGTAGGCATTGTGGAATACACCGAGTTCGCCAAAACCATCGATCCGCGCATTCGCACCGAATGCCTGTGCTGCCCGCCCGACCCGACGGGAGGCGCCTACTGCGTCTGGCGCTTTACGCTGGGAGAATAGGCCGCTCTACCGGGCGACGATTTCGTCAATGAAAACCCAGGTGTCTACCTGAAAAACTTCATATCCTTTTAGGTCCAAGGAATTAGAAAGGTTGTGAAGCGCGCCCGGCGCCTGTTATCTTTGATCATGAAAACGATCCAGTATCTCTGTCGGCAGCTCCTCGGATTTCTGCGATTCGGGCAAGAGGTCATTCTTTATGCAATGATCTTTATCTCGGCCTTCTTCCGCGACCAAACCTCCTTGGGATGTGAGCTGGTGGCCATTCGAAGTCAGCTCACCTTCTACAAAGAAAGTATCCGGCAAAAGAAACAGACGCGACCGCGGTTCACGCCGGCTTTCCGCCTCCTGTGGGTGCTGTTGTCAGTAGTTTGGAGTCAGTGGAAACGTGTGGCAGACTTGATGCAACCAAAGACTGTTCTCAAATGGCATGAACAAAGCTTGCGCCCGAGAGTCTCTCTACCGAAGGACAGTGCCTGTGAGACACTCTTGTTCATCTACTGTCGTAGTGCCAAAGCTCATCGGGGAATCTGTGGTTCTGAGGTTTTTCGAGTAGACAGGTTCATGCGGCTCAATAGATCTTCGAATCGAGGATCGCCGCGTATCGGATCCCAGCGCGGATCCACGCTCAACCATACCATCATGGGCGCGTGAGTGGCATAAGCTCTCTCTAACGATTCGAAAGCTTTGCTTCGTTCTCCCAACCCAACGTAGATAATAGCGATGTCATAAGCTTGCGGGATACCTTGAGTGCGCCCGCCCATCAGATCGGCAAGAATCCTCCGCGCCGCCTCCGTTTGGCCGGCTATTGCATAAGCATGACCCAGTGCAGCCACAGACTCTGGATTGCGCCCGGACAAATCCACCGCTGCTTGAAATTCCCGGATGGCTTCACCCGTCATTTTTTCGCTTTCATACGCAAGCCCGAGCCTGACATGGGCTAAGTTAAACGTCGGATCCATCTCCAAGGTTTTCTTAAGCTGCTCGATTGCCTCTTTGGAGCGCCGCGCAAAATAGTAGACATATCCCTTGTTCGTCTTGATGATGAGAGAGAGGGGATCTAACTCGAGAGCCCGGTTCACTTCCTCGATGGATTCATTGCCTCTTCCGAGCGCAGCGAGTAACAGTGAGTACCAATGGTGTGCTGTGGCATAGCCAGGATTGAACCGGATTGCGAGCTGGGAATTCCGCTCGGATTCCTGCCAGGCCCAATTGTAATATCGTGCGATGTATGCGAGTGAAGCGTAGGCTTCTGCAAGCTGATCATCAATCGCGAGGGCCTTTTGGGCAGCAGCTTTTGCCTTTGGGAAAGCTTCGTCCGGTGTAACGTAGCTGTACCGGGCAAGCAAGGAGTGGGTATCAGCCAGTCCCGCGTAAGCCAGAGCATAGTTGGGATCATAGGAGATGGCTTTTTCGAAACACTGGATAGCCTTTTGGAACCCGTCTTCGGTCCTACGATTCCAAAAATACCGTCCTTCGAGATAGGCACGATAAGCTTCCGGATTCTGCGTATATCTCTTGCCTAGCCGTTTCTCTTCCTCGATGTTCAACTGCAGCCGAAGGTTTGTTGTCACGGCCCTGGCGATCTCTTCCTGCAAGGCGAAAAGATCGGCTATCTTCGGCCTGTAAGTATCTCCCCAAATGTGGCGATTGGATCGAGCGTCCACCAGCGCCACATTGATCGAAAACTCTTCTCCGCGACGCAGGATCTTCCCGAGGAGTAGAGCATCTATCCCCAATTCCCGGCCGATTTTGGACGGATCGATTTGCTGTCCTTTGTAACGCGTCACGGAGGTATATGCTATAACGCTCCGGAAGTTCTTGAGTTGCGAGAGGCTGTTGATGAGGCTTTCCGCGAGTCCCTCGCTGAGGTATTTCGAGTCGGGATCCTCACCGACATATTCAAAAGGCAACACAGCAATCGAATCAATCGGTTGGCTTCCGATCCTCGCTCCTACCATTTGGTAGACAGCGTAAGCTCCTACGATCAATAGCAGCATCCCGGCAACGCCCAGGGTTAGCTGTCTTTTGCGACGTCGAGATAGTTGGGCAGGGATTTCCACATCAGAAGTCGTTTTAATTTTGGGTTGAGACGCAGCCCCCTCGGCCGCAGAAATCCCGGCTACCCTCGCGACTGCCTTGTCGGATGTGATGTCGCGCTTCAGCCGTTTCAAATCTGCGGAGAGGTCAGCAGCCGATTGGTACCGTAAATCTCTCTCCTTTTCTACTGCCCTGTGAATGATATTTCCAAGCGCATCCGGCAGATCGGGGTTGCTTCGCGATAGCGCCGGAGGGCTCTTGTGCAAAATGGCGTCAAAGGTGGCAGCTGACGTTGCACCGGCAAACGGCTGCCGCTCCGTGGCCATCTCATAAAGCACCACCCCGAGAGAGAAGATATCGGTCCTGGCATCAACTTCCTTTCCCAACGCCTGCTCGGGAGACATGTAGGCCACCGTGCCAACGGCCATGCCGGGGCTAGTTAAAACGTCATCGGCGGTAGCTAGCGGTTCCGTGCTAACCTCGGCCGTTGGGACCTTGGGACGATGCTCTGGAGCCAACTTCGCCAAGCCAAAATCCAAAATCTTGGCACGTCCCTGGTCGGTTACAAAAATGTTGGATGGCTTGATGTCGCGATGAACGATCCCTTTCGAGTGGGCAACGCCGAGGCCATCCGAAATCTGGATACCCAGCTCCAGCATTTGCTCGATTTCGAACGGCTTCGTCGAAATACAATGTTTCAGGGTCTCGCCGTCGAGATACTCCATGGCGATGAAGTGCTGGCTTTCATGCTCGCCAATTTCGTAAATCGTGCAGATGTGAGGATGATTGAGTGCAGAGGCAGCTCGCGCTTCGCGCTGAAATCGCTCAATTGCATGTCGATCGCCGGACAACTGCTTGGGCAAGAACTTGAGGGCAGCGAAACGGCCTAACTTGGTGTCCTCCGCCTTATAAACGACACCCATGCCGCCGCTGCCCAGTTTCTGCAAGATCCTGTAATGCGTGATGGTCTGGCCGATCTCGGGCATGCAGTCCTCCAGCACGGCGAGTCAGGTGTGATGCTTTTTGGTGGGACCATCATACGACGAAGCGGCTCTTTCAAGAAAGGAGAATCTAACCGGCCAATCTGTTATTCCATAAACCAGAGTGACTGATATTCCCACTCCTTACTTCAACGCGGGGTAAGGTCTTTTTCTTTCAGTTGGTTTATTGTCTTTCAGAGGCGCAAAAAGGAAAGGCCCCAACCGTAGCCATCGGTTGAGGCTGAGCGGTACCAGTCATCGCCATGTTGCCGGAAGTGTGGAAGATCCCGTATCCTGCAACGTCCGCCGCGCTTGTACCCCCGCCTATTTTGGCAGCGGATACGTGGGTCGCAAGGATTTCTGGATACTTGGTTTCGTTTTCGGTGCCATATTTCTGCTGGCCCTCCTCGGCATCGGAGCTCCACTTTCTTTGAGTTCGAAGTAGGCTGGATACAAGGCATTGAAGGGAAGGATATGAGGCTTTCACCCTCGGTGGTATTGACCGTCGGCGCCATCATGACTTTCGTGAGTCTGTTGTACAGTCCGGAAACCAACGGCATTGATCTTTCGCTGATATCCTTGCCGCACTCTGCATTACCGCCTCGAGTCCTCCGGCATTGCGCGGCAAGGCATCGAGTTGAGATCAAGATGCATTCACGTAAGTTATTGACCCAATGATGATTAGCAATAAAGTGATAAAACAAAAACGCAATAGTTTCCACATAGGGAAACTATTGAAAAAATCTGTAACACCGGATCTTGCGTGATTGGGGGCAGATACCCTGTGGAAAATTTTTCCTGAAAATGAGTTGTTGACGATAGTCGATGCAGCTGTCATTCTACATATCGGTCGCTGTAATTAGCGTGACCTTGAATACCGGCAGAAGAGCAACGGACGGGCTTAACAGGTTTGTTCGTCGCACTAGGAGGCTGGAGCCAACCGGCGACATAAAAGCTCCGGATGGCGTTGCTGGAAGAAAGATCCGGCAACTGATCGCAACTTCTAGCTGATACTCGCTCCGGGGCAACGGGAGAGAGGATACCGAAAGGGTCGGGTCAAGGAAACGGAGTCACAGCGGCCATTTTTATTTTCTGCCCCCAAAAAGCAATCATCCCTTACCGGCTGACTTCAAGCGAACGCCACAAGCACTCGTACTACTTACTCGCAAATCCTTTACACGGAGGAAATGATTGCTGTGATCCTAATCCGCGGACATGGCAATCAGGGTGGCGTCGTCCTGGAACTCCCCGCCGCTGAACTCGGCGACGGTGCGCATGACCTGGGCCTGCAATTCACGCGCCCCCAGGTGGCGGATTCCTTTCAGAAGATCGATCAGGCGGCGCTCGCCAAACTCCTCGCCGTCGGAATTCCGGACTTCGGTGACGCCGTCGGTGAAGAGCAGGACGCGATCGCCGGAAACGAATTCGATCTCGTTTTGTTCATAACTCCAGTCGGCAAAAACTCCCAGTACGGCTCCGCCTTCACGGAGGCGCACATGGGATCCGTTTTGCCTCATGAGGATGGGGGCATCGTGGCCGGCGTTGGCGTAGACCAGCCGTTCGTTTTCCCATGGCTTCTGCACGAAATCCTGCACTCCGCGACGCATGGCTTCCACTGCCAGATCGACGCTGCCCCAGCCCGTCACCACCACCACCGGAAGGGTCTTGTCCACCTCCTGGATCTCGGTCAACAGATCGAGACCCTCCTTGCCCGAAGTGGTATCCCGGGCGTAGTTGAGGTCCATCAGGACAATGTCGAAATGCTGGGATCTCAAGGCCTCGAGAATGGCAGCCGGAGAAGAAACGGTGATGGGATGAATGCCCTCTCCTTTGAGCAGCAGGCGCAGCGCTTCCAACACCTCAGGCTGGTCATCGGCGATGAGTGCCCTGGGAGTCGTTTGCGAAGGAGCCTTCGTTTCCACTTTATTTCGGAGCTTTTCCATCCGATACCCTCCTCCACGCGCCCAATGCGAGGATCTGATGATATCCAATTAAGCAACCCCTATGCCAAGCGGCATCGATGGCGGATTATGTTGTGCAGTAATAACTTATCCATCTGCATGCGTCAGGGCAGCCCGGGGATTTTTGACCGCTTTTGGGACGGCGCTTTCCCAATCCCGCACGCTCCGAGCACCCCCTCATTCCATTCATTGCCAAATTCCGGAAACCACGAAATGAATGAAAAGCGCCACGGTGATTTCTCGACATCCAGGAGATCGATTTCTTTCGCGCGGATGAGCGATTGCGTAATACTTGTATTTGCAATAGTTTAAATCTTTTTAAATGTAATTTGATGGAATAAGTTTCCATAAGAGGAAACTATTGAAAAAATGTGGTAAACCGGATCTCGCGTGATTGGGGGCAGATATCCTGTGGAAAATTTTTCGTGAAAATAATTTGTTGACGATGCTCGGGGCATCTGTCAGATTATATATCGGTCGCTGTAATTAGCGTGACCTTGAACACCGGCAGAAGAGCAACGGACGGGCTTAACAGGTTTGTTCGTAGCACTAGGAGGCTGGAGCCAACCGGCGAAAATAAAGCTCCGGATGGCGTTGCTGGAGGAAAGATCCGGCAACTGATCGCAACTTCTAGCTGATACTCGCTCCCGGGCAACGGGAGAGAGGATACCGAAAGGGTCGGGTCAAGGAAGCGGAGTTACAGCGGCCATTTTCTTTTTATCCGGTCCCTTGCTGCAAGTTCCTTTGCGCCCAGATCCGCCTCAACTCGGATCTACTATCAGCAGCAGGATTACCCCGCCCAGCATCACGGCATAACTCGCCTTATACCATCTTGCATTCAACCCGGACATTCGGCCGCATCCCCAGGATGCCCAAATGCCTTGCCTGAACAGGGAAGCTTTCGCTCGGATCAAGCCCAGCGCCCCCGCACACAGGAGCGCCAACGCGGCCCTGAGGAAGAGCAGTGGGTGGAGATCGATGTTGGGGATCAGGATCGCGGCTGCCAGGCCGATAGGAATTATCAATTGTGCCATGTCGGCATCGATCAGCCACCAAAGCGTCCTGCCGGATCTGTCGCGGCCGCTAAGCCACAAAGACATGAAACACCTCAAAGAAAATGTTTTCCGCAAGTCTTTCTTACGAATCTCTGTGATTCACACAGTACAAGCTAAAAGCAGCCACGAATGACACGAATAGCCCTAGCCGCAACGAAGAGACCTTATCGCACTCCCTTGGTGGCCCCTCTCTCCTTTCGTGCTATTCGTGCCATTCGTGGCTAGGTTTTTTCCCCACTGTCTGAATCGCAGTACGAATCTAGAGACGCGCGTAATGACAAAAAAGTCTGAATCATTCACGTTATGCGGTTCATCCTATTGATGGCTGTGGGTTCGACAGCGATGGGTGGCGGTCGGAGTGATTGGGATTGCGACCCGAGGGTGCCGGCATCTCAGCACTTCAGGGAATTGCACTCGGGCGTCTCGCCCGCATTCCGGCCGTCAGGCGCTCTTGTTGGCAGCTTTCCTACTCGCTTTTTCCCGATTCTCCGGCCTCAGGGAACGGACGGTCGCTCCGGCCTGCCACATTTCAGATTCGCGCATCTGCTTCAGCTCCGCTTCCAGCTTGTGCTTGTAGTCCGGAGCGCCGTTGGCTGCCAGCACGACGCGGGCCTCCTCGCCGTTCCTGACCCTTTCGTAAAGGTCTTCGAATACGGGCGCGACTGCGTCCCGGAATCGGCCTTTCCAATCGAGGGCGCCACGCTGGGCCGTGGTGGAGCAGTTGGCGTACATCCAGTCCATGCCATTCTGGCCCACAAGACGGATCAGGCTCTGGGTAAGCTCTTCGACGGTCTCGTTGAATGCCTCGGATGGGGAATGGCCGTTCTTGCGCAGGACATGGTACTGGGCTTCCATAAGGCCTGCCAGTGCGCCCATCAGCACGCCGCGCTCGCCGGTCAGATCGCTGAAGACCTCATGCTCGAATGTGGTGCGGAACAGGTAGCCGGATCCGACGGCGATGCCGAGCGCGAGGGTGCGTTCAAGAGCGCGGCCGGTGAAATCCTGATGAACGGCATAGCTGGCGTTGATGCCGCTGCCGTCGAGGAAGTTGGCCCTCACGCTGCGGCCGGATCCCTTCGGCGCGACCATGATTACGTCCACATACTCGGGTGGTATCACTCCGGTCAGGTCGCAGTAGACAATCGCGAATCCGTGAGAGAAGTACAGTGCGGCGCCCTTTTTGAGCCGGGGTTTAATCGCCGGCCACATGGCTTTCTGGCCTGCATCCGAGATAAGGAATTGAACGATGGAGGCGCGTTCGGCCGCCTCTTCGAGCGAGAAGAGTGTCTCGCCGGGAATCCAGCCATCGGCAATAGCCCGCTCCCAGCTGGAGCTCCCCTTTTTCTGGCCGACGATAACCCGGATGCCGTTGTCGCGCATGTTCGCAACCTGCGCCGGGCCCTGAACGCCATATCCCAGCACGGCGACGGTCTCATCCTTCAGCACCTGGCGCGCCTTCTCCAAAGGAAACTCCTCGCGCGTGACAACTTCTTCTTCCGTTCCGCCGAAATAAAAACTAGCCATGAGCTTTCGTCTCCGTTGATTAATAAAGGTCCAGATTTTCCAGGGGGCGTTCCGCGATTACCACCGAGCCGTACACTTTGCCGTTGCCATTGCTATTCATCAGCGCTTCGCCGCCGCGCGACATCGCCACGGCGCCGGTGCGCACCATTTCGATGATTCCCAGCGGCTTGAGCACTTCGACCAGGCCGTCGATCTTCTGCTCGTCGCCGGTTACTTCGATGGTGAGCGAGGAAGCAGTCACATCCACGACCCGGGCGCGGAAGACATCCGCCGTCTGAATGATCTCGGCGCGGTTTTCCGGATTCGTGCTGACCTTGATCATCGCCAGGTCGCGGCTGACCATCGGTTTGCCGGTCAGGTCGTCCACCTGGATCACATTGACCAGCTTGTGGAGATACGCAGTCAAACGTTCGACGCTGACCTGATCCCCATCCACCACGATGGTCATGCGCGAGATGCCCTGAGTTTCCGTATGGCCGACCGTGAGCGATTCGATGTTGAACGCGCGGCGCCGGAACAGTGATGCCACCCGGTTTAGAACGCCCGGTTTATCTTCGACCAGAACCACCAATGTGTGCTTCACGTCATCCTCCTACTGATTTGTCGCTGGTTCGACGGCCGATCCCGGCCGGCGGATCATTTCGTGCAGATCCGCTCCGGAAGGCACCATCGGGTATACGGTATCCTCCTGCTCGACGCGGAAATCGATCAGCACCGTGCCTTCGATTTCCTCAGCCCTGCGGACAGCCTCTTCTATTTCGCTGCGCCGCGTTACGCGCAGACCCTTCAGCCCATGCGCTTCGGCGAGCTTGACGAAGTCGGGATTTCGCAATGGGGTGGCCGCGTAGCGGCGCTCATAAAAGAACTCCTGCCACTGCCGTACCATCCCGAGGTAGCCGTTGTTGATGATGGCGATGTTGATCTTGATCCCTTCCTGCGCGGCAGTGCAGAGCTCTGCCTGAGTCATCTGAAAGCCGCCGTCGCCTGCGATCAGCCACACGTCGCGCTCCGGCGTGGCCAGTTTGGCGCCGATCGCCGCGGGCAGTCCGAATCCCATGGTGCCGAGGCCGCCCGAACTGATCCATGTGTGCGGTTTGTCGATGCGGCAGTACTGGGCGGCCCACATCTGGTGCTGGCCCACATCGGTGACGATGGTGGCGTTGCCGCGGGTACATTGCCACAAATCGTGAATCACGTGGGCCGCGTGCAGGCGGCCGCTGTCGGGGAGGTTCTGGATGTCGCGCGCTTCACTCTCGGATCGCATGCCCTGGATGTGCGCCAGCCAGTCGGAACGATCCATCGATTCCGTCAGCGGAATGAGCTGGCGCAAGATATCCTTCACATCTCCCACCATGCCGACATCCACCTTGACGTTTTTGTTGATTTCCGACGGGTCAATATCGATGTGGATCTTGCACGCGTTGGCGGCGTAGGTCTTCAATTTGCCGGTTACCCGATCGTCGAAGCGCATGCCCAAAGCCAGCAGCAGATCGGCTTTCTGGATGGCGGAATTGACCCATGCCCCGCCATGCATGCCCATCATTCCCAGGTTGAGGGGATGGGCATGGGGGAATGATCCCAAGCCCAGCAGGGTCATCGCCACGGGCATCTGCGCTATCTCCGCGAACTCGCGCACCTCATCCATCGCCGCGCCCATCAGGATGCCATGTCCTGCCAGAATCATAGGGCGTTGGGCGGCGTTGATCGCTCCGGCTGCCTTCTGCATGATCGCCGGCGCCGGGCGCAAGTCAGGGCGATATCCGGGCATGCGGATGGGGCTGGAGTCGTATTCCCAGTTTTCGATTACGGCCTGCTGCGCATCCTTGGCGATATCCACCAGCACCGGACCGGGACGGCCGGAGCGGGCGATATAAAATGCTTCGCGGATGGCCGGCATGATATCGGCCACATGCGTGACCAGGTAGTTGTGTTTCGTGATCGGGAGCGTAATTCCGGTGATATCGGTCTCCTGGAATGCATCGTAGCCAACCAGCTGGCTTGGAACCTGCCCTGTGATGCAGACGAGCGGAACGGAATCCATGTGGGCATTTGCGATACCGGTCACGAGATTGGTTGCGCCCGGACCGGAGGTCGCCATCACCACACCGACTTTGCCGCTGGCGCGCGCATACCCGTCCGCCATGTGAACGAGCCCCTGTTCGTGCCGGCCAAGCACATGGTGAATGGAGTAGTCGAGCATGGCATCATAGATGGGAAGATTGGCGCCGCCGGGATAGCCGAAAACGAATTCGACGCCCTCCCTTAAGAGACATTCCCAGACGATCTGAGCTCCTGTATGTTTCATCGGATTTCCCTGCCTCTTCGGGCCATTAATACTCCAGCACAGCACCGGTGTCGGCGGATGTAACCAGACGAGCGTAGCGGCGCAACCAGCGGCTCCCGGTGCGCGGCGCGAAGGGGGGCACTGTCGAGAGGCGCGATCGGATTTCCGATTCGGTGATGGCGACATTTAGAGAGCGCGCTTCCAAATCGATTTCAATTATGTCGCCGTTCCTGAGCGCCGCGATCGGTCCCCCCGCGGCCGCTTCGGGCGAAACGTGCCCGATACAGGCGCCGCGCGTACCGCCGCTGAAGCGCCCATCCGTAATCAATGCAACCTTGTCGCCCAATCCCATCCCCATGATCAGACTCGTCGGGCTGAGCATCTCCTGCATGCCGGGGCCGCCGCGCGGACCCTCGTAGCGAATAACCACGACTTCGCCCTGTTTGACCTCGCCCGCCATGATTCCAGCCACTGCTTCGTCCTGCGATTCGTAAACCCGGGCCCGGCCGGAAAACTTCCGCATGGCCTCGCTGACACCGCCCGTCTTGATCACGGCTCCCTTCGGCGCCAGGTTGCCGAACAACACCGCCAGCCCGCCGGCCGCGGAATGAGCGTTGCCGCTGCGGCGAATCACCCGGTCATCCCGGATTGCCGCGCCGGCAATCGACTCGCCCAGTGTCCGGCCGGTCACCGTGCTTCTTTCCAGATGAAGCAGGCCGGTGCCGTTTTGGATCTCATTCAAGATGGCCGGGATGCCGCCGGCGCGGTGGACATCTTCCATGTGCCACTCACTTCCGGGGCTGACTTTGCAAATGTGCGGGACATGGTCTGCGATCCTGTTGATGCGCGCCAGCGGATAGTCGATCCCGGCTTCGTTGGCAATTGCAAGAGCGTGCAGCACCGTGTTCGTGGAACCGCCCATCGCCATATCCAGCGCGAAGGCATCGTCCAGAGCCTCCATCGTGACGATATCGCGGGGCTTGAGGTTCTTTGCCAACAAATCCAAAATGCGCGAGCCGGCTTTTCGTGCCATCTGTTCGCGCTCCGGCGTGCGCGCTAGTGCGGATCCGTTGTAGGGAAGCGCCAGGCCGAGAGCTTCCATAAGACAGTTCATGCTGTTAGCGGTGAACATTCCCGAACAGGAACCGCACGAGGGGCAAGCGTGGCGCTCGAGGGTGAGAAGTCGGCTTTCGTCGATCCGGCCCGACTTCAGCGCTCCCACGCCTTCGAAGACCGAAATCAAGTCCACGACCGTGCCGTCGGGGGTGCGGCCGGCGGCCATGGGCCCGCCGGAGATGAAAATCGCCGGGATGTTGACTCGCATGGCAGCCATCAGCATGCCAGGGACAATCTTGTCGCAATTGGGAATGCAAACCATGGCATCGAAGCAGTGCGCCTCGATCATGGTCTCCACGCAGTCGGCAATCAACTCGCGGGAGGGCAGGGAATAGCGCATTCCCGTGTGTCCCATGGCGATTCCATCATCCACGGCGATGGTATTGAATTCAAAAGGAACGCCGCCCGCGGCAATGACAGACTCTTTTACCAGCCGCCCGAACTCCTGCAAATGGACATGTCCGGGAACAATATCGACATACGAGTTGACCACCGCGACGAAGGGCTTGCCCATATCCGCTTCGCGAACCCCGGTGGCCCGCAGCAATGCGCGGTGCGGCGCTCTTTCCACGCCGGTTTTGATTGCATTGGAACGCATTCTCACTCCTCCGCCAGTAAACAAATGCAAGTCTTGAGCAACGAACTCGTCCCAGATTCTGACGAAATCAAAGTCATTTAGCAAATTGATATATATACGGCTTAATATAAGAAACATATATAATATAAGCAAAACTGATTACAAATAATTTTAGAATCAGAAAACGTGATTATTTGATGGTCAGTAAACCATGGGGAATGCTTGAGAGGGTGTCCAACGGTTGATTTCGCCGCAAGCCGAGGTTGGTTTGGGAGCGCCTGGGACCGCGGGCGTCCCGCCCGCCAAGCCATGGAAATGCACAGCCTTATGTCGTGCCTAGATGCGATGCGGGC
>Ga0315284_10001573_pt1 | contig 32591 bp, 20 predicted proteins | sample YL17G09_16_MG_FD_203696 | JGI IMG/M metagenome (GOLD analysis project Ga0315284, IMG submission 203696) | Sediment microbial communities from Yellowstone Lake, YNP, Wyoming, USA - YL17G09_16 | ecosystem: Environmental > Aquatic > Freshwater > Lake > Sediment | place: USA: Wyoming | collected... | reverse complement strand
CCTGAATGGGAAGCGAAGTTTGAATCCCATTCGTATGGTTTTAGACCGGGACGACGATGCATGGATGCCATATGGCAAATATGGAATACTATTAGGATTATTGGAAATAGACAGAAAAGCGCATGGATTTTGGATGCAGATATTTCGGGATGCTTTGACAACATTAATCACGACGCATTGCTTAAAAGAATTCCCGTTTTTCAACGAGTTATAAAAAGATGGTTGAGATCGGGAATCGTTGAGTTTGGAAAATATAATCAGACGAAATCAGGAACGCCACAAGGGGGAATCATAAGCCCTTTGTTAGCAAATGTTGCGTTAGATGGAATGGAACGATTGTTTGGAGCGGAAAATTCTAAAGGAAATTACATGAGTCCCTCTACAAGACGCGGAGGAAATAAAGGAGTAAATATAATTCGGTACGCAGATGATTTTGTGGTGACTGCTCCTACAAGGGAAATAATCATTTCTTACGTTCTTCCGACACTTCGGAATTTTCTTAGAGAACGAGGATTGAGGTTAAACGAAGCTAAAACGAGGATTGTACGTCGAGAAGAGGGATTTGATTTTCTTGGTTTTCATATTCGTCAATATCGTAGTAAAATCCGATCCGTGTGCTTGGCAAAACCTTCAAAGAAAGCAATTAAACGGCACTTAGAGCAGATTAAAGGAGCGATTTCAAACAATAAGCAAATGAAAGCGGACGATCTGATTTCCAAATTAAACCCAATTATTCGGGGATGGGCGAATTACTATTGTTATAGTAGCGCAAAAGAGACTTTTAATTACGTGGATTATAGAATATGGTTAATGGTATGGCAATGGTGTCTTCGACGCCATCCTAAGAAAGGAAAGCAATGGGTTCGCCATCGATATTTTATGAAAATCGGAAAACGAGACTGGATATTTGGGGAACGGAAAGAGAACACTTTATTATTTAGTAGATCGTTCCCTGCGGGTGTAAAATATATTCCTGTGAAAGGATATAATAGCCCCTACGACAGTTCTTTAAGCGTCTATTGGGAAAAGCGGTATGGTAAAATCTGGCGTAGTAAAACTCTCATGTGATCGTTTAAATTCCTATAGAGCGATCCGAGGTGACTTGGAGAAGCTCAGGGGGAGTGCGATAACCACGAACCAAAGGAACACGGCGACGTGAACGGGTTCTTGAGGCGCGAGCCATGTGCAGGGAAACTTGCACGCATGGTTCCAAAAAGAGGGGGAGATGGTAACACCTCCTCCTTATTTAACGAAAACAATGATTTTTTATTACTCTTTAAAAAATTATTTCAATAAAAGAATACTTCAGAATTAAGGAAAATAACGTCATCGTGCAATGAATTACATTTTTTGAGAATTTCAAGATAATTAAATAATTAAATATAAGATTTGCATATAGTAATTTGCATAAGAAAAAACAAATTAAAAAGACAATTTCTTAGTTCTAAAAGATTTAAATTTACCAAAAAGGAGACAAAAATGAAGAATTGCCCAAAATGTGGAAAAATGATTAACCAAGAGGATTTAATTTGCAAATTTTGTGGTAAATCGTTAATCCCAAGTGAAAATATCCGGTTATTCGAGGAGTGGTATAATAAGGGAATGGGAAATTGTAAAGTAGGCAACTTCCTTCAAGCAATTAAAGAATTAGTAAAAGCTCTCGAATATAAATTTGATGATATTGAGACTTTAATCAATATTGGAATCTGTTATGTAAAATTAAGTCAATACAAGAATGCTATAGATTACTTTAAACGAGCAATTCATATCGATCATAATTCTTATTCGGGTTGGTTCAATTATGGCATATCATGTTTGTATTTTGGAGAGTTAGATGTGGCGAATGAAAGCTGTAAACAATTGATTAGAATTGATCCAGAAAATTATAGAGCGAAGGAGCTAATGTCATCATATTTTACACTAAAAGAGTTGCTATCAACGATAAAATTAGAGAATTCGAGTTATCCGTTAAGAATTAAAGATATGTTAAGAAATGGCATGCTTTTATTCTTTAGAGGAGAAATTCAGCAGGGCATTAAATTATTTATTGAGATTATACAATTCAATTCTACCATAGCTGAAGCTTGGATGATCTTAGGAACACTTTACCTTTACGCAAATCAATTAGAATTGGCGTTAAATAGCCTTGAAAAAGCTGTACGTTTAAATCCTAATTTAGAAATGGCTTGGTCCAGTATGGGTGCGGTTTATGATAAATTTAGCCAATATAATAAAGCACTAGAATGTTATAATAAATCTTTAAATATCAATCCAAACTACTCAAAAGCTTGGACAAATAAAGGTCTTGCTTTGGATATGTTAAATATATTTGGTGAAGCATTAAAAAGTTATGATAAATCAATTTCGTTAAATCCTTATAATCCAATTGTATGGGTGAATAAAGGCGAATTATTTAAGAAATTGCGAGTGTTTGATACTGCAAAAGAGTGTTACGAGGAGGCTTATAAAAACAATCCTTATTATGAACCAGCTAAAGGAGCAATTGATAGCATCAAAACAGAGATCGCTTATGCCATTCCCAGATTTGATTCTGAAGGAAATAAAATTAGAGAAACCGTTTCTGATGCCACAGATTATTGTAATTGTTGTGGTAAAAAAAATTACGTAAGATTGGAACGTTGCGAATATTGTAGAAATCCAATGCCACCCAAAATAGATTTTAGAAGATTTAGTCACGAAAGATATGGAACAGCTAATGAAAATGCTGAAGAAATTCTAAAACTTGCAGAACAAACTGATAATGAAAGCAACAAAGAAAAAATAATTAAGGGTATTGAAGAACTCACATTTGAGGGAGAATTTGAATATGTCTTTGAGATTAGTGGTAAATTTTTAAAATACAATTCCACTTCTATTGAATGCTGGTTTTGGAGAGGAAAAGCTTTATCAGCATTAGGCAAAGATATAGAAGCGCTTAATTGTTATATAATGGCAACCCGTCTCCGTAACGGATGGGATATTGCAATGACAAATTTGATGATAACGCAATCTATTTTAAAGGACAAGGAATCCAAATTAAAGATTAGGAAAATGGATAGAAAGCCTCAATCCATAAAAATCATTGTAAGTGCTGAAAGTTGGAATGCTCAAGGAGCGTATTCTCAGACTATGGGGCAATTTGAGGAAGCTCTCTACTGTTTTGAGAAATCTTTATTTCTCAATAATAATTACTCTCCAGCTAAAAAAAATAAAGCGCGTGTAATCGCTTTACTTAAAGAAGAAAATTTATACGATTTCGATAAAGAATTAAAGCAGAAAACATTATTAGAACAGTTAGATAAATTATCTCTTCAAACAATCCAAGATTTTGAATCAATACTTGGAGATAAGTTTGAGATCGTTAAAGAATTGCAGAACGATAAGATTTTTAAATTGGGGCGACGGTTGGAATTGGTGATAGAAAATAATCAAATTAAAGAGATTGGAATTTTTAACTGGCCCATTGAAAGAGTACCCGAATCCATAAGTAATTTGACTCATCTAAAGAACTTTACTTGTATTAACAGTTTTGGTAAAAGTTTCGGTAAAAGTTTAACTCTTCCTATAAGTTTCGGTAAAAGTTTCAATAAAAGTTTCGGTAAAAGTTTAACTCTTCCTATAAGTTTTGGGAAATTAAAAGACCTTACTAAACTGAATTTGCGTGGTAATAAATTCGAAGTTATCTCTATGATCTCGGGTTTATCTGAATTGATTAATTTAGAAATTTTAACTTTTTCTAGCAACGGGATAAAAAAAATAGAGGGTTTAGATACGTTAAAAAATTTAAAAAAATTGTATTTACATTCTAACAAAATCAAGGAAATTGAAGGATTAGATTCGCTTACGAATATAGAAACTTTAGAGCTTGAATCTAATAAAATTGAAAAAATAAAAGGATTAAACAATCTAAAAAATCTATCAAATTTGGGAATCAACTATAATGCATTAAAAAAAATCGAGGGTTTAGAGCATTTGGATAATTTAAGGACGATTTCAATATTTGGAAACAAAGATATTGAAAATCTTATTAAAGAAATTGGAAAGGATGGTGTTCAGGACGATGGCCCTAAGTTTGTTGATTATTGTCGATCAAAATATATCGAAGAAAATGGTTTGGATAATGATTTTGTTGTAGTGAACGGTAAAAAATTCTATGTCTGGAATAAAAAATTAAGGTTGTTTAAATTAAATATTAATTCTAAAGATGAGATCCAAAGATTTGATCAACTACATGATCTTAAAGAAATCGATTTTAGTAATAACAACTTAACAAAGATTCCAAGATTAGAACATTTAAATTCCCTCCAAATACTTAAATTATCGAATAATCAGATTCAAGAAATAGAAAATCTTACTTCTTTAACCAATCTTAGAATTCTGAACTTATCTAGTAATAAAATACGTAATATAAAAAATCTAGAACCTCTAATCTCTTTAGAAGAGCTTCAATTAGGGTTCAACGAAATTACTGAAGTAAATGGATTAGATTCTCTTGTAAAATTAAAAAAATTACATTTAAATCACAATAAAATCGAAAATGTTAAGGGTTTGGGGAATTTAAAAGAATTGGACCACCTTTCTCTTCACGCTAATTGGGAATTTGTCAAGAAAAAAATTGGAAACGATAAGTTTCAAGAAATGGGCATCCAACACAATGGTTATTTAGTAGAAAATCCAAAAAAAGTCGTAGAATATTGTTTTAATCTCCTAAAATAAATTAAAAATTAATTAATTCAAGAATAATTCCCAATTATAAATCCAAAGGAATGTTTTTTATCCATAGCGTCTGTAACGATGTTAGTACATTTTCCTTTTCGGTTTTCTAAATATGAATTTTCTCTTATCGTCCTGAAGTTAAAAAACATGAAATTAAAGAATAAATAGAGTATTTATTTTATCGCGCAATTTAAATAATTACATTTCTAATTGTAATATATACAAATAAGACAAAAATATATTTAAAGCGAAGTTGAATGTCAGAGATTATTTTAACACGCAATAAGTTAATACTTAGAAATGAACCATTTGGGGGCGTATATTTTGACCAATTCAACGGAAGAACAGTGATGGTCGATCAAGAGGCATTCTTGACCTTTCTTAAGTATCTGGAAAAACAGAATCTTAATCTGAAAGAAAAGGAATTTATAAAAGTTTTTTTTAATCACAAAACACCTCGAAAAATTAATTTAAGGTTAAAAAAATCAATTCAATTTGAAAAAAGAGCGCTTTTAATAACTGATACTCCTGTATTAATTGATTTATCACTTAATAACTACTGTAATTTACATTGTCCGTATTGCTATATGTCAGCAACATCACTTGAACATGGAAGTAATCTATCGATGGACGATTTTGAATTATTATTAAGAGATATGATAAAAAGCAGAGTCCTTCAGATAGCCTTAGGTGGAGGAGAACCTACTCTCCATCCAAATTTCACCGAGATTCTTTGTAAATTGCGCGTTGAAGGTGATATCATTCCTAATTATACCACTAATGGTTCAAATTTAACCCATGAGATATTGAAAGCATCGAAGGATTATTGTGGCGCTGTAGCTGTAAGTTATTCAGAAGAACGAGAAAATGAAACGATACAAGCAGTAAAAAAGTTAATTCAGTACGGAATCCAAACTAATATCCATATAGTTTTATTAAAATCTCGCATCCCAAATCTTTCAACAACTGTAGAGAAGTATGCGAAACTTGGAATTCATTCTGTCGTTCTCTTATTGTTTAAACCAATAGGAAGAGGAATAAATCTTGAGCATGAAGTTCTAACGATTAAAGAAAAGAAAGCGTTTTCTATTGAAATTTTTAAGACATTAGCATTACAAAATAAATACGGTGTGAGACTTGCCATTGACGCATGTTCTGCTTTTATGGCAAAAGAGTTTCCTTTCCTCCCAGAATCCGTAGATGGCTGTACTGGAGGGATGTATTCAGCTTATGTTGATTGTAATTTAAGGCTTAAACCTTGCTCGTTTATGCAAGATTCCAAAGGAATCAATTTGAGAGAGAATTCTATTGTTGAAGCATGGAAATCAAATCTTTTTAAGAAATTTAGAGAAAACATTATAAATCCACGTTATGAAGGATGTAAAACATGCAGTTTTTTCTCAAGTTGTTGGGGTGGTTGCCCTCTAATGCCTAAATTAACATATTGTCAAGAAAAAGGAAATGAAATAAAAAAATAGAGGTTAGAAAATGAAAATTCTAAAAATAATGGACAGTTTTGTTACAAACTCGAGCAGTGTTAGTTCAGCTGTTATTCTTGGACTTAAGAAAGGAAAGAATTTCAAAGAAATGTTACGAAAAATAGGTTTAGAAGAGTTTGATTTTCGGTTTGAAAAAGCAAAAAAGGAAGATTTAGAAGATTATCAGTTAAGTGAAATCAATTATGATGAATGGATCAAAGAATTTGATCTATATATAGTTCACATCTGTATTGGAGCTTATGGAGATGATTTGGAACATTGGGGGCATCAAGACGGAGAGCACTCTGAATTAAGAGACCAACTTTTTGAAGGAGTTCATCGCCTTCCTCAAAAATTAGTCAATGATGATCTTTTGATAATTTATATTGATGAAGTCGATATGATGTGATGGGAAGATGATGTGGATAATATTACTTGAGAAATTAAGCGAAAAGACAAATTGACTCCCAATTCCATTTGTTACAGGTAGACCTTTTTTTTTTGAAGACATAATATGGTCTATTATATTATTATTAAAACCTATATAAAGAAAAATTTTAGATCGTAATCTAATACATATTTTTTTAAATTTTAAGAGAAAAAAAATTGGTTTAAATTCTAAGCATAAGTCTTTGATTAAATATTCGTATATTATTAATTCTAATCGTGAGTTTATTTATCATTTTCAATTTCTCTGAGTTTATCTTGAATTTCAAGAGGTAATTTGTCAAATATATCAAGGACATCTTCGAGAGTTATATAATATAGTAATGGTGAAAGTAATAGCTGTTCAAGAGCAGTATCATTGCAGTTTAAAAAAATGCTTTTCATAAATTTTTTAATAATATTTGGATTATCTTTTTTCATTTCTACTAAATAATATTCTAAGCCTTCTAGTACATAATTATATTCAAGAAGATTTAAAAGTTCCTTTATTACTTTTGAATTAGAGATTTCTATAAATGGACTAAATTCTTCAATGGTTAAGTACCATAACACGCCCGATTTTATTAGCGTATTAATTTCTTCGAAAGTACCGTTTTCAAAAATCTCAATACATTTTTGGATAACTGGTTTTCTCATTCTATTTAATAGGCTCTCAAAAAAATAATACATTGAATCATCGATTTCAAATTCATCAAACTTCTTTCGAGTCTCTAAAATTAATTTCATAAAATCAAAATCAGGAGAATTAACGAGACTTAACAATTCGTTCTCTTTTAAATAATAGAAGTAATTAGAATCAACAAAACCAGCTATATTGTGAACATCTTTTTTCTTAAAGGTTTCAAATATGCTTTCTGTTAAATTCTGGTGTGCTATTTCGTTAAATTTATCGAATAAATCAATTTGTTTCTCCCTCGGACCATAGAAACAATTATGATTCCTAAGAAATTCAAGAATTTTATCAATAAGAGCAATATTCTTATCCTTAATTAATTCTTCGAGCAATTTAAGATTTAAAGTCTCAAGCACTTCTAAATCTAATAAAAAAGGTATAGCGTTTAGACTATCTTCCTGAATTATATTTTTAATTCCACTTTTAAGTAATGAATGATCCACTTTTTCGAGTTTTTCGAAAATTTCCCAATAGTACGCTCTAAAAAAATCATTGTCTAAATACCAATACCCTTTATAATTCTTTTTTTCTTCAATGTATATTTTAAACATAATTTCGAGAAATTTAGCGTTAATATTTTGTAAAATGTAGGCAAAATCGTCTACAGTGAATTCTGTTATTACAAATTCTTTTATTAAAAAAGTGATGACTGTTAGATTTTCATTTAAAAATAATCGTATAATATTGTTTAAGAAAGGTATTCGTGCTTTATCCTTTATTTTTTCTAATATATGATAAAGAATCTCTGTATAATAATAATAACTACTCATAGGAAATCTATTAATTAAAATCTCAAGTAGATTTGGATTAGATTTACTTTTCAGATTTCCATCGTGAATTATTCTATTTACATAAATTGTAATAAGCTCTTCTTCGGAAAAATAATGTCCAAGATAATTTTGGTCTAATAAGTAATAAAATATGTTTTTATTCCCAGTTTCAAAGCTTTTTGCAATTTCAGCCTTAAATACTCTTTTTGCAACGGGATCTCCGACATCAGTTAAATTTTTTAATAGGGAAATAGAAATCTCTCTATGAAGTAAACAAGTGTCGTAATCGTTTTCGGCCCACGCTTGTATATTGCTGCAGTACGCCCAAAACTCGGATTCTGGATCTATTACAATTTTTTTTTCAGTTTGATTTTCACATATACTTTCTAGATCGTCTATACACTGAATATCTTCATAATCCTTAATTTCTTTTACTGGAACATTATATAATAAAGATTTACAATGATGAAAGCATTTTCCCTTTATATAAATGACAGTTTGCTCACTCTCTAGTCTAAGGGAAATATACTCGTTAACCTTAAATTCTTTCATTTTTCATTTTTTATAATAATACTCTAATTCTTTTCTTGCCCTTAATATTAGTGTTTTACCTTAAGGTAATAAAGTTTCTAAATGTTTTTTTTTTGAATTGTTTTTAATTTTTAACTTATAATTCTATATTACATGTAGCAATTTAATTATTTAAGAAATCACTAAAATTCAAAATAAACACATCATCCCCATCGCAATGAGCCATAAATGAGGTACTATCTGGAATATATTGAATAGTTTTTATTTTTTGATTCAGTTTTATTAATCCAATTGTATGATTATTTTTCAAGTCAAATAATAGAATATTGAATCCATTTGTACCGCATAAAAATATTCTTTTGTCTTTTATTGAAAACACGTCCTTAAGTTCCATTAATTCAAGAGTCCTAAACTTTATACCCGTTTCTAAATCCCATATTTCAATCAGATTCCTTGAATTAATTAAAAGATATTTATCATCTGGAGTGAAAAACATAGTGAACATTATTTTATCAAAAAGATCAAAACGATAAAGTTCTTTTTTTGTATAGTAGTTCCATAGTACTATATGTTTATTGACTGAGCCTGCCGCGATATAACGCATATTTGGAGATATTAATACTCTGTTAATTTCATCCTGATGCTGCTCCCATTCTTCTTCAGCAATTAACTTAAGTGAAACAGAAAAAAAAGTATATAAAAGATTTCCAGTTTTAAAATCCCATAATCTAACCGTACCATCTATAGAACTACTCGCAATTATTGAATTATCTCTTGAAATCGTAACATCTCTAATTCCATGCTTATGTCCACTACATGTTGAAATTAAATTCCCTGTTGATAAATCCACTACTTTTATACTCCAATCATTTAATCCACAAACTATGTATTTAGAATTTTGAGATATAGCAATCTTATTTATCCCTCCAAATTTAAATGACATAAGCTGCTTTCCAGTTCCCATTTCCCAAATATTTATCGAACCATATATAATATTGAGAATTCTTTTTCCATCTGGAGTTATCATAACAATAGGAGAATTATCATAATAAATCCTTCCTATTGAAGTTGAATACAACTTCTTTCCACTATTGATATTATAAACTTCAAAATAATTAGAAGCCGCAATAATTAAATTATCTCCATTAGGTGTAATCGCTACAATAGAGTGGTTACCATTAATTTCTTTAATTTCTTTAACAAGCATTAATTTTTTTAAATCCCACATTTTTATCGTTTTATCATCTGAAGCAGTGATAATGTATTTATTATCGGGACTAATAATTATTGATGATATCACGCCAGAATGAGCCACGATGTTTTTAATTAAGGCTTTAAGATGTATATCCCATATCTTAATATGATTATTATGATAAGTAGTGATGAGGTGCTTTCCATCAGAAGTGGAGGCTAAAATACGATTTTTACCTCCAAATAATGTTTCATTTTTTATCTTATAAATATAATTCCCTGAATTCAAATCAATAAAATTAATATCTAAAGTAAAATCACAATATATTAAAAATTTTTCATCGGAAGTAATCAGAAATGATATAGATTTCCTGAATTTTCCCTTTATAACTTGAAATAAATTACCAGTTTCATAGTCTCGTATCTCAAATCCAATATCTGGATTAAGGGTAAATAAAATCATTTTATTATTACCAATCTTATAAGGTACAGTAAAAATATTTTGAAATTTCATAACTTTGATGAATTTTTCAGATTTTAAGTCCAATTCTTTAATCTCTTGATAGCCTGTATGTTTTGAACAATAAATTATGCGTTCACCATTTATACTTACAATAAGGTTATTTCGATATACTTCATCTTTAAAAATTTTTAATTGTTTACCCGTTTTTAAATCCCATATTCTTATGGTATTGTCATAAGATGCTGTGATGATATTCTTACCATCTGGGGATATTTGAAGGCACGTTATTTTTTTCGAATGGCCAAAATTTCTTTGTAAATTATATGCTTCAGTTATTTCAGCTTCTTTGAATTTTAGATGTTCTGGATATTTACAATAACTTTCTTCTTCAACTTTATTTATTATTGATTTTTGGATATTCCTTAAAAAGTGATTTACTTTTTCGTTTAAATCTTGATATTTAATGTAATACACTTGATTTCTTAATTTTAACGCAGAAGCTTCTGTATTTATCGCAATTAAAGCTTCAATGAGACTTTTAACCTGCTCATATTCTAATTTTTCAAGATTTGACCGAATTTCAAAATGATCACCTAGTCTGCTAATTAAAATAGCTTTATACTCTTCATTTAAATCTTGAAGTATTTGATTATAAGTCATGTTTTGGTATTTTAATTCTATTAAGCCAAATTGTTTCGCTGCCCATTCTCGTTCCTTCCTATCTTTATGAGCTAATGCGTATACCAAATTCCTCTTGAGTTGTTCAATTTTTTGATGGGATAATTCATTTACAAATTCACTTACAGACTTGCTAATATTTTCTGATTTGATTTTATGTAGAAACTCAAGTGCACATTCTCTATAATAATTTCGGGGCAATGATAAGCCAGTTATAATATTGTCCATATTAAGTTTGAATTTGCATGACTTTTCATTAAATTTTATTAATTGATTAATTTCATCATTAACTAACTTATTACTTGTTTTTAATACCAATTGATCATCAATGATCTCAAAAGACATCTTCTGAATGATTTGATAAGCATATCTTCTCTTTGCAAAGTAATAAGCAAATTCTTGCTGGAGATTATTATTTCGATTTTTAATATAATTATTCCACTTCTCATCGTTCCACCATCTTACCCTAATTGCGGGATAAGAGCGAGGTTTTAAGTGTAATTTCTTGCATAATATTTTGTGTTTCTCCATCCAAATAGGTTCTTCCAAGAAAGTTCCCTGCCCTTTGTAGTATTTGTAGTTCTTATTGCGCAGTTTATCAATATCTTCATATTCAAAATCACGCTCCACCTTAGAATAGATTATTTTATTTAATATTACAATACCTTCAAAAAAATGAGCCATTTGAATTATCATTTGATTCAAATCTGTGGAATAATATCCAAAGATAATATATTGAAGAAATTTTTCGAATTCATAAAAAAGATCGTTAATATAATATTTTTCTTCAGAACCATAGTTTTCTGGGCAAAATAAATCTATATTTTCTTCTAATAATATCTTGAGTTCACTTAAAGTCTCTACAAGCTTCTTGGGGAACGAAAACTCGTGATTCTTTAATATATCCTCTAAATCTTCAAATATAGGAATACCTAAAACATCTTTTAAAAAAAAAAGCGTGTCCATTAAGATTTCGTCTTGGCGTCCGATTAATTTCAATATTTCATTAAATTTCCTGATAGTTGAAGCATTTGCCCATTCTTGTGCTTGTCTAAAATGAAGTTCTATTTCTTTTTTTATGTTTTTTGGTAATTTTCTATGTATCTGTTCAATTATTTTCTCATCTAAATGCTCATAAGCTTTTATTAAGAACATAATTATCTCTTGCGAATAGCTTGATGGAAAATATGACTGGATAAGCCGATCTATTAGACTAAATTCTTTCTCTTCAAATATCCGATTAAGCTTCTTTTTGTTAAATATTTTAAAGAATTCTTCTACAAAATGATATCCCCAATCGCTATATTTATAGTCATATTCATTAATCACGACGTTTTTAATAAAGGGGTCAATAAGGTCCTCCCCCATTTCTCTCATGATTCCATCCATATAATCTAAATAATCATGTTTTTGTGTAAATTTGAAAATAAGATCTCCTCCTTCGGAACCCATTTTACTAAGAAAATACTCGAGTCTATAAGGAATACATTTTTCATGATACATCTTATTAATGATTTTAAAGAAATTTTCCTTTGAACTATTAATTATTTTGAGCAACTCTTCCTTGTTTAATAATTTAACGACTTCCGTATCTAAAAGGTTCGCAATTTCTTGATAACGATTCTCTTTAAAACATGTTATCAAGTAATCGATTAATATACTTTTAAAAGAATCTTTTTGATCTTCTATTATACTTGTTGTCATTCGACCAATACTATCCCGATACTCAAAATCAAATTCTCCTTTCATTAACAAATTCAATAATAGTTTTACTCCGAGTTCTCCCAATTCTTCTATACTTGTTTCTTCAATATTTTGATCACTAGAATAGAATATTACCTTACTAACGACCTCAGATAGTTCTAAAAGATCTAATTGATTGTATATATCTTTTAATGAACTTATTAAAATTTCAGGAGATCCCTGATTTACGATAAAGGTCGTCATTAATAAGCATTTTTCTTCGGAATTTAAATCATTATAATATTTTGAAAGAAAATTTCGTAAAATGGTAGGATTGTTCTCTAAAATAACGCCAAAAGCATTAAAAGGAAGGTCGTCATAAAGGCCCCTATAATTTAATGTAATTTTATGTAGATAATTTTTAATCTCTCTTGAAATGTTATATAAAAAGGGTATACTTTGTTGTTCTAATTGTTTAATCATTATTTCGTTTAATTTAACATTTTTCTTATAAGACCCATAAGCATGTGAAAAGTTTTCTAAAATGGTTTTGCAAATTTTGTCCCAATCAAGATCTTTTAAATCTAAATGTATCTTTTCGAATATTACTTGATTTATATGATTTTGATCAAATAATAAATATGAAATAAATGCTGATTTTTGCTCTGCGCCCATCTTAACAAAGAATCTCTGAAAAAAGTTTAAAGGGCTTTCAGTTGCACGAAAAAAGAAGAACTTAGATATTTTTTGAAGATTTTGAAACACATCTTCTAAATAATAATAATTTTCGATATAGTAATTAAGATGATCGATCAATAATTTGAATATCAACTCCTCCAATTTTTTTAAATCAAATTCTTGTAATTCCTTTTCTGAAAATTCATCTAAGAGATCCTCACAAAGGATGGTTTCAAAAATCTGCCGGTTTTCAGATTCAATATAATGCCTAATATCGTTTTTTAAGAGAAGTTTAAAGAAATTTTCAGCAACATCTTTTACCTTCTTCATATAGTAGGGAGAAATTTTTCCTCCTGAGAATTTATTTATATTATTAATATTAAATAATTGGTCTAATTCTTCTTTATCGAAATAGTTCAAATAATTATTTGCGAGTAAATACGGAACATCTACGCCCTCTAAAAATCCTTTTAGTAATATATCTTTAAACATCTTATTGGAAATTGGAACACCTAATTTCATAAGGTCATTTAACAAGGGGAAGGCAACAGAATTTGGCAATAAAGTTACATCGTATCCTTGATCTACCCATCTTTTTATTCTTAAACAGCTTTCTTCAAATTCTTTTAAAACATTTTCTTTAGTTTTGGCATTAGAAAATGTATATCTGGAATCTAAAGAATGAACACACCTTCTTTTAACATATATTTTCGTTCTATCATCTTCCAGTTTTAAAGTAATATACTCGTTAACCTTGAATTCTCGCATAAATCCTTATCTTTTAGAAATCCAATCTGTTTTCCAATTTTACCTTATATTATTAATACTTATAATTAAATATTTAACTCTTTAATTCGACGATATTTCTAGTTTTGTCTTTATAAACTTCTTTTCATTAAAGCTTTTAATCAAGAAATTTATCAATAGTTTTTAGATTGTATTTTTAAAACTAATAAAAAAAATAATAATTCGGATTTTTATTTCCTGCGATTAATATGCTCTCGAATCGAATCGTAAAAACTTGCGAACAATGTGTATATTGTGGCGATTTTTAAGATTATATTGGGATCTTTCGCGTCGTTTGCGTTAATCTCGTTAACTTTCTGCTTCAAAATTGCGACATTTCCGTTTTTCTTTCCGTTTTCGTGAAAGATTTCAATAAAATCTAACAAACTTTTTACGCTTTCTATAGCATTACTTATTTGATTTTTCTCTAAACACTTGTAAATATGTAATGTAGAAGTATATAGTTCTTTAATTTTATCTTTGTAAAATGGCCCTAAAGTGTAATCAGTAGGAGCGTCTTTTTCTACGTCAATGTCTTCGGCGTCTATAAATGGATTTGATTTCAGATTATTTTCGAATTCAGCGTTAATGTAATCGTCCGCATTATCTTCGATATAATCTTCATTTTTAATATCATCGTTAGCTTCTTTTTCAGCATTCTCTTGGAAAATCGCGTCTAATCTAGATTTTTGATTCGATTCGGCGCTTATCATTTCGATCGAAGGTTCGTTCGTCTTTGCGCTTTTTTTCGACTCAAATTCGTCCTTTACCGCTTGCTCGTACTTCTTACCTACAACATAAGTGGTACGCATTGCTTCGTTGCCCGCTGGATCTTTCCTCGATGTGGTTTCCAAGTAATCGTGTTTCACTAACAAAGCAAAAACGAGGTCTCTTATTTCTCTTAACTGTTTTTTGTCCTTTGTTTTTTTAGAGGCTTTAGGGATTACGTAGCTGTTTAACGCGTCGTTTATCTGGTCTTTGCTTAACGCGATTTTATCGAGCGCTTTAACGCTTGCCAAGCAATTTTTAATCTCTTCCTTAAATTCCGAATAGATTACCAAATCCAGTTCGAAAATGGTTTTTTTCGAGTTATCTAAAATCTTTTCTTCCGTTAATTTAAGATTGTAACCTTGGTTCTTCATGTAATTTACGATCTCGTAATAATTTGTCGGTGAAGTATTGCTTAAATCGTTGAAATCGATTTTACCGGGGAACGGTTGATTTATGTCCTTTCTTTTAACGATAACTTCGTTTCCCTTCATATTCGCCAAATATTCGATCTGGTACGTGTTGTTTCGCTTGGCACTATAAACGCTTTTGAGTTCTTGCAAGTTCATTTGACCTTTTAAATCGGCAACGTCGCGCTTATCCGTCGCTTTGAACGTAATGATGTTCTCCGCGTAATTAAACACGTTAGGGTGCAAGTATCGAATCTGATTCGCTAACAAAATCGTTCCAAAACCGTTTTGAATCAACGGATCGAGGAACTTATCTACCTTTCCGTAATTGATACGATTGCCAAAAGTGGAATCTAAATAATCCGAGTCGAAGAAAAGGTCTGCGTAAGGTATTACCACCATTTTAGGACTGTATTCGCTGAAATTCTTAATGTAATGAATAATTTTCGACAGTAATACAAAAGTACAGAATACATTTTGTTCCAAGTCCGTTAATACCGATAAATCGAGAATTACTACTTTGTCGTCTTTAAGAAAATCTTCGGGTGTTATTTTTCCCTCGAATTCGTAGAGCTTATCGGAAAAAATCACGCACTGCTGGTTAAAGTCCGTAAAAAAGCGGTAAAGATCATCGTAATTAGAGCTTCTCTCCCATTTCTGCATCATCTGAAGGTCAAATGTGATGGACGATAAACTGTGCTGCTGATTTCTCGAGACAATATCTTTAAGCGAGTCAACGTTCTTCTTTTGCTCTTTAAACGCTAACGCGTACGCGTCGTAAAAATAGTTCAGATACGCGAAATTGTTTTTGTCGTACTTTATTTCCGAGTCGAGAAGATTGATATTAAACGAGCTCCCGAGTTTAAAGCATAAAAACTCGTTAGCGTACCGGCTTTTTTTGAAATATTTTATAAGTTTCGTCCAATTTCCCGAAAAGTCAAAAATTATGGAGGGAACGCCTTTTTTTACCAATTCTGAAACGATTTTCATCGCGACAAGCTCTCGATCTTCCGCATTGCCGTTAGTTATCAGAAGATTCCTTACTTGGTCTAACGTAAATCCTAAAGGACTCTCATCTCTTAGAAATTCCGTGTTAATCGTTTTGCCAATCGTTATATAGTTTTCTAAATGCGTGGGCGTGATGAACTCTGCCGCTATCACCGTCTCTACGCCTTTTTTAAGGTCGCTCGCAATTTTTATCAGCTCCGCTAAAGTCTTTCCCTGAAAGTAAAGATAAAACAATTTCGTGCCGTCAGTTCTGTATACGTTGTTTTTTAAAGTTTCGGTCAGAAATCCGGAGATTAACTCGTTCTTTTTTAACGGAATCATGGTTTGATAGATGAAACTGCCCTCGTAATCTTTCAAAATCACGTTTGAATTAGTGCGTAATTCTCGTTCTATTTCGAGAAAGTCTTCTCCCGTTAAAGAGCTCGTAAATCTATGCGAAAAACAAGACAGCGTTAGCGTCGTTTTCCAGATGCCAGAACGCTTTTGAAACCACTTAAAAAGTTCTTCGTAAGGATATCTCGCGCCCGGAAAAGTTTCTTCCGACGATAAGATTCGTTTTCTCGACGATCTTAACGTTTGATCCCCTAAAATGCGGCGGATTTCCATCCATGCGTTATCGTTTAGCAGTTTCTCGCATTTTCGCTGAAAGAGTTTAATCGAAGTCGGTGAAGCGTGGATCGTATACGTAAACGGAATTTCGCTGCCGCTCAAAGCTCTAAAGAATTTGCTGGAACTCGACGAATATGAACTGTTTGCGCTTATTAAATTAAACGACTTCAATCCGATTAGCAATTGTCCGTTAACGTGCATAAAGAGAGAATCATTTACCCTTTTTACGCGATAAAATTGAACGCCTGAAAAGGGATCGATCGGACGCATCCGTTCTTTTCTTTCCAAGAAATGATTTGTAAAGAAAAAGAACGCGTCCTTCCACGCTATTGCCACATCCATAACAAGTACAATCAAATCGATGATCGCGATCCAGTACCACGGAAATCTTAAGAAAAATAGCAACAACGCAGCGTAGACGCTTATAAGCGCTACGAAGGCCAGTTTCAACAAGAACTGAGGATTTATTTTTCGTCTTTTTTGGTTTTCGTCTTTTTTTTGAACTACGTCAATTTTTTCTTTTGTATACAGCGTTCTAATTGCGTTAATTAAGTCGTTTTTCTCTAATAGTACCATTTTTGTGTGGGGAAAGTTTGAGTCAAACAGCGACTTAAGCTGGTTTGAATACGGCTCTGTTGTCCTAAACAGACGCGTTAACGCACGTTTGGTTAATATCCCCTTCGAAATGTAGTATACGCTGAAATAGATGGAAATTTCGTTAGATCCAAGCTCGTTGTAGTTTGATTTGTTGGTAAAACCGTCATTGTCGCTAGTTTTTGCGTGATTTTTTGTTCTTTTTGCTTTTTTATCCGTTTCCGGAAATTTAATGACTTTTTTATAAATAAAACAAACTTTTAATTGCTCAATTACGATTATACATTTAGGGTATAACAATGTCAACGGACAAAGCGGTTCTCGAAAAGCTAAAAAAGATTTTAAAAGTCTCCTCTAGTATCGGGATGGAGCAAATGCGAGAAATATTACACATGGATAAAACAACTTTATTTTTTTCTTTTAAATACTTAATGCAATTTAGTATGTCATGTCAAATATATTCGAAATTTTGATGTGGTTTCCCATTTTTTTGCTCGCAGGATATGTGTGCGAAAAACTATTGTGGAGAGATCTCGGTCCGTTCAAATACGTAGTGTATTGCTTTGGGTTCGTGGGAGTCGTTATTCACGAAATCTGTCATTTTATTATGAGCCTCCTGGTCGGCGTTCAGCCCAGAGCCATAAGCGTTAAATTGAAGAGCGAAACGGTGGATCGAGTCGCGCCCCACGGTTACGTGGATGTGGGAGAAAAGAAGAAATCGTTTATGCAAGCGTTTTTAATCGGATTTGCCCCGTTGTTTTTCTCGACGTGGCTTTTCTTTTTGTGCCTTCATGTCATTTTTTTCGATCCCGATCTAAACGGTTCGATTAGTAGCGCTACCGTGCCGTTCGTAGTGCTCGGGTGCGGTTTCCTGTGCGTATCGCTTTTAATCGGATTGACGCCTTCGAGAGCAGATCTTGGGTTTATTGGTAAAGCATTTAGCGAAAATGTTGGATATTCGCTATATCAAATAGGCTTAGTTTTTCTATCGGGATTCTTGGTGTGGCTCTTTTTAATTTCGTTCGAAATTGCGTTAGTTCTGGACATCGTTTATTATGTACTGGTGTTTTTTTTCTACTACGGTTTGAAATACTTTATTTGGTTTGTTCAAAAACTTATAAAACATAACCAGTTAGAGATCGACGACAAGTTGACTAACGATGGAGAATCAGAATGGTGGAATTATTAACATAAATAAATATTTTTTTTAATTTTATCTATATTTTTCTTTTAATTTCTTAAAAGTTTAGAATAGATTATTCTTTTTGAATAATGACTAAATTTATTATAGATTTAAGAATAAATTCAAAGAAAATTTATAATTAGCCCGTCAAATCGTAAAATAAAAAACTAATGATATTCAATTATAAAATAATTTTTTTCTTTTGTAATTTCGTAATTCCTATTAGTAAACATTTTTACGATTTCTAAATTTGTTTTAGTATGATTAGTAATTTCTAATACTTTAATTTTAGAAGGTTGATTTACGAATGCCATTAAAGGAATTAGTTGATCGCTTAAATAATTATCAACAGGAATCTCGTTTTTAATGTATTTAATCAATTCGTTAGCAGCCATTGTACCGAGCTTTTCTGACGACAGACCTTTCTCGCCTAACAAAGTTCCTGTTGATAAAATTGCTCCAGTATTCGAATGTGCCCATAAAGAAAGTCCAACGCCTGGGCTTATGGCGTCTACCCATTTGTATTGTATGTCTGTTTCGATTTTAACTTCTTTTTTAAGCTGTTGTTCGATTGCTCTTTTAATTCTCTCTCCAATATTGCCCCCTTGCCCTTTCAATTGAGAAGTGATAATAATTTCACCGTTTATTAAATCTATCCTTCCTAATTCCGTTAATTTAACTGGTTTTAGGTTTTCTTTTGGAGGATATATCGTACATTTAACATGACTATCAAAAGATTTTGGATAAAAACCGTGTTTTTTAATATCAATGTCGATATTTAATCCGGATTTACTAAAAATCTTGTATGTGACTTCTTTTAAATAGTTAAGCGATGGAGCGTATAAACCAAAAGTGCCTCCGCCGTTTAATGTAAGTTCGACTTTTTCAGCTTTAAAGTTCATGCTTGCAATTTGAATAGGTTGTAATAACAAACCGAGATTAGCCGCAGTGGAAACCTCAAGAGATATATTTGTTTTAAGATTGTGTTTCGGGATGAAAGTAAGTTCTTCCGTTCCAACTTTACAATCGCTTAAAAAACTACCCGTTACTTCTGAAAGAGTTTTGAGTCCAAGTAAATGCTGTAATTTTAAACCGGGTTCCGGTCGATTTGCTCGAATGTTTCTAATTTTAATAGAACGATTGTATAAAATAGAGAATCCTGAACTTAACCGGAGTATAGATCCTCCGCCCTCCCCCAGAGCACCATCAATAATTAAAAATTCTTTATTACTCATTTTTTATTCAAAAAGTCCAATTGCTTTTTGCGATGTTTATAAAAAATAAAAAAATTATTTTCTTATTAATTATTTCTTATTATTAGATAAAATAAGTCGCAACGAGTGAATTATAGTTAATGGTTAATATTAAAGATTTATTAGATAAAGGAACAAGATTTCACGACGAAGGCAAGTTTCAAGAAGCAATAACCGTATTTAAACAAGTGCTAAATCTGGAAACGAAAAATGTGGACGCGCTAATAAAAATTGGTCTTTCTTACCGCCATTTGGAGAATTACGACGTAGCAATTGAATACTATAACAAGGTGTTAGAAATTGAACCGGACAATAAAATTGCGTTAAATAACATAGGTTATTCTTTGTTTTGTTTGCAAAACGTTGATAAAGCTATTGAAATGTATAACAAATCGCTTGAAATTGATCCGTGCTACGAATTACCTCTTGTAAATTTAACGAACATTTATTTTGACAATAAAGAATACGAAAAAGCAATCGTAGTATTTAAAAAAGCGTTAGATATCGAACCTTTTGGCGTTGCTAATTGGATTGATTTAGGTAGAGCTTATCGCTACTTAGAAAAATACGATCAATCGATTGAAGCGTATTTAAACGCTCTGAAAATAGATAAAATTAATAAGATCGCTTGGAACAATATTGGATACGTCTATTATTCGACAAACCAATATATTAAAGCAATTGACGCTTATATAAAGGCCTTAGAGATTGATTGGTTGTACGACTTACCATTTTCAAACTTAATCAAAATCTATAAAGAGATGATTAAAGAAAATGGAAAAGACCTTGAGATATGGATACCATTAGCTAACGCATTTTTTGTTGCTAGGGCGTATAATCGAGCCATAGATGCTTGTAATCGTGCTTTAGAAATTAATAATCAAAACGAGGAATTAAACAAACTTTATAATAAAGTTGTGGAAACGAAGACGAAATACGATTTAAATCCCTTGTTGGTTGATAAGATTCAAGATGCTTTAGATTTATTTTCGTCGATTTCAACTTCCGTATTATTATCCGACATTATTGAATACGTAAAATATAAAACCCCCGAATTGAGATATCAAAATTCTGAATTCATGTTCGGCGACGACGAAATTAAGTTTCAAATATTTGAGACCATTAGTAAAAAGAGTGGGAGTATGTATGCTCGATTGGTTGTCAATAAGTTGATATTTTACAGAGAACCTGTTAATCCTCCTAAAGTTGACTATTTAAAATAAAAAAGCGTTATTCTCTTTTTTCTGGATTTTTCCATAAGTGTTTCATTCTCTCTATTCCGTTAAATTTTTCCATTAAGGTAATAACTTCTTTGGGAACGAGATTATACAATTTTTTATCGTTCTCGACGATCAGATTTCTAACGTTTGTTCCGTTAAATTTATTCTTAAATATTTCTAATTTTTTCCCAATTTTAATACCTTTACTCTCAAATAATTGTCTTACCCAATCGCTATTAGAAAAAGCCACGTCAAAATTTCCTACGATGGAAGTTACGTGATCAACCCACTTATTCGCGTTAAAGATATCGGGAATCTCGAATACTTCATAATTCTGTAATGGAATATTTCTTTTTTTCATTGCAGCTTCAATAAACTTTTTCCTCTCTTCGCTAGTAAATGGATCGTTCACATTGTTAGACATTTGCGAACTTCCAATTCCTATTTTTATTCTATTACACAATTCTAAAATTCTTTTTATAACGTAAATATGTCCGTGATGTAAGGGTTGAAATCTCCCAATAAATAATCCAGTATTGAACTTTTCCGTTGTATTGACGATTTTTTGCGATTGGAACATTTCTTTTACATCAGAACTAATTATTTTTTCCCAAATCTTTTTTGAATAATTTATAGATTTTCTTAAGCAAATTTCATTTAATTCTGATTTAGAATAAAACCTACTTTCTTTTGGATCTATTTCTTCTGGATTTGGATTTAATTTTGCATCTTTATTGACGATTCCAAGAAAAATATATGCGATTTCTTTAGTGAACTTATCTTCTTCTACGTTTAAATCGTAGAAAATTATTTTTTTTATCGCTTTTTTTAAAATACCGAATTCTTCTTCTAATTCCCTGATTGCGTTATTTTTTATTTTAGTGAGATCAAGATTTTGTTCAAAAACTACGTGTCCAGAAGCAGAATCCGTAAAAAATCCAGGATAACTTTCTTTATTATTTCCTCGTTTTTGGACTAGAAACAAAATTTCATTTTCAGATTTAAATGATACTATAAAAAACCGTACGATAAGATGTGGAATTTTTTTTTTATGCGCTTGAATCCGTTCCATCGGAAAGACAGATTTTGAAATTTGTCCCGAATGTAAATATTGTATGTCTTTTTCTTCCACACAGGCTAAGATTTCTTCGTCCATTGTACATTCAATTCTTAGTGAAAAGTAATTGTTATAATATCACCAACTTTAAAACCCATTTCTTCTGCTGCATTTCCTTGGTTTTTAGATATTTCCAAAAAATCAGACGATCCTTTCAAAATCAACGTAGAACCTAAAGGAACATCAGCATAATGTGTATTTAATATACAGGTGTAGTTTTTATCTTTAAATTGCAAATTAATATTCTTAATTTCGTCCAATACTAAAGTTGTGTTCCTAATAATGTTATTTTCTACGAGGATATTTGTTATCCCATTTCCAAACGAATCAACGTATTGAATTGTGCAACGAATAGTCTTTTCTTTAGCTAAAAATTCGTATTTAATAGAATATTCGATTAAATTTTTTAGATTAAACTGCGACCCAAATTTTTTTAAAGGAATATTTTTAGATATGTACGCTCCGACAGGAGCCATTACGTCTCTCCCGTGAAAAGTGTAAGAAATTGGGGCATTAAAGTACTTTTTATTTTGAACAACGTAGCATTCGCTTATTTCTTTTAAATCTAAAGCGTTTGCGAATATACCATTGTTAGGTCCTACAAAAAAGAGTTCAGATTTAGTTTTTAACGCTAAAATTTCTCTCGAGCTTCCAACTCCAGGATCAACTACGATAATAAAAACAGAATTTTTGGGAAAGAACTTATAAGTACTTCTAATTATAAAAGAAGCTTCTATTATTGAATAAGAGGATATATCGTGAGAAATGTCCACTATAACAGCTTTTGGATTAATTTTTAAAATTACTGCTTTCATACTAGCAATATAATGAGTACCTTTAGAACCAAAATCTGTTAAGAGGGCAATTAGCGATTTCATCGTTATAAAACGTTTAAAAATTTTGTCAATATTTTATTTTTTCTTCTTAAATTTTTGATCTACTTGATAAAAATCTTGCAGAGCTTTAGATTTTAAAGTAAATTCTTCTTCTAAATCGGGCTGCATTAATTCTTTCGCTATTTCTGCAGCCTTTTTGTAAAAGTTATACGATTCGTGAAAATCCTCTTTCTTTAAAGCAGACCTGGCTTTTTGAACGATTTCGGTTAAACTTCGAGTTAAATCAGGGATTTTGATTGATAATTTCGCTCTTTCTTTTAAAGACTTAGCTAATTCGAGTTCTAATAGCTCTTCAGCAAATTCTGCGGCTTTTACAAACATTTTTTCTGATTTGTCGTAATCTTGCGATTTCAAAGCGTCTTCAGCCATGCCATAAAATTCGGATATTTTTACGTGAAGATTACTTTCGATTTTTTGTAATAATTCTTGAGCTATTTTTCTTTCTTTTTTGTCACCGCTTAACATCTCTTTTGTTCGATTGATGATACTTTGCTTTAACGATTCAGGATCCAAAATATCCGAAATCTTCTCTACGTTTTCTTGATAAATTTTTTTTAATTTATTTTCAAAATTTTCTTTTGACACTTCAAAAAGATCGATATCTTCAATCAAAGCAGCAGATTCTTTAAGTGAAACTTTAAATCTTTCTGGATCGTCGCTTTCGTCTAAAATTAATCCAATAATTAACGACGAAGCTTTTCTACTTAATTTTCCTTGAATTTTGTAGAGGTACGATAAAATAATTAGATCTTTTAATCGCAATAAGTTATATTCGTTTCTCTCGTGATCTAAGTTCAATCGCAAAAATAAATCGCTAGTTATTTTAAATTCTGACTTTTCTTTTAAGTAATAACCTAATATCTTATAATCCGCATCTTTTGGAAGCAAAATAACGAACAAACCAAATGGCATATACTTAAAGTATAAGATTAATATTCATTTTAATTCTTTTAATTCTTATAAGTTCTTATAATTTATTTAACTTGTTTAAATTTAGTTAAAAAAAATGTGATTCGTAATCTAAATTTGTCACAAAAGTTGTAGTTTACTGCCATTTATTTAGTTATTGACCACAATTCGTTTGCAACGAAAGATATCAGTAAATTCTTAAATTTTTTTACGCTTTTTATTTCTTTTTTTTTTGACAATAAACATGTTGTCGTTTTTATAATTAGTAACATTTTTCATGTGGGAGGAATCTTAAGATTAAGCCATTTAAATGACATTTTGTGACCTAAATCGCATTTTACCTTAATAATAGCTTGCGATTTAAAGTATATACCTAAATTCTAGTTAAAATGGTAAAATATGACGAATATAATAAAAAGCAGTAAAATGAAATTACTTCGAGTCGAAGTACATATTCCATAGATTATAAATTAGCAGGTAAAACCGTAGAGGTTCAAGAAATTAACGAGGGAAAGAACATCTTGGTCTACCTGAACGGAGTACTATTAAACGTTATTAATCGTATTGTTGAGCACGAAATCTTGCGGCATATAAAGAATACATGAAATAAAAAATATAAACTCTATAAATAATACATAAATAAAAAATGAATGACTTTTTTATTTAACTTCGACATTGAATTATTCTGTTTGTTTCTTCTCTAATTGAACGAATAATAGAAAGTAATTGAGCAAAATATAGATTGTTAGAAATAGATTTTTCTCCTTTTCTTATGATGTCAATAGCTTTCTTTTCTTCTTTTAAAACAGCTTCAATGGATTTTTTTTCCCAGATTTCTTTAATTTTCTCGTTTACTTCGTCTGAAAGATCTTGTATACTTTTACTTGATTGTATTCTAAATTGCTTTAATACCTCAACAATTAATCTAATATTTTCAGTTAAACTTACTGTCTCTTCGCTAAATTTTTGACTCATTGAAGCGATAGCGTTACTCATATTTTGTATTTGGGCGATTGTTCCATCTAAGGATTGAGTGATTGCGTTAACTTTGTTGATTAATTCCTCCAATAAAGCCTCAGCATTGCTTGCCATCTATTCACCACCTTCCTCTGTTTTTATAGGTTCTGTTTTAATTTGTTCCTTTATTTTTTTGACAGAATCGATTGTTTCAGAGAGCAATAAATTTACCGTGTCTTGATTAAGAATTTCTTTAGCTAATTTTTCAAAATTTTCGAGAGAAATAACCAAATTCTCAAGAGAATCTAACCCTAAACCTTGTTGAACTTTTTTTAATTCGTTTAAAACGCCTAAGCCAATGTCTTTTAAAGCTTCAATATGAACGGTTTGAGTTACGCTAATTTCGTTAGAAAATTCCATTATTTTTGAATTTAAATTAGAAATTTTTTGTTCAATATTAGAGTTAAGCTCATCCATAGATTTTTTTAATTCTTGAATAGATTGCCCTAATTGCGATATTCTATTGTATATGTTTTGTAAAAGATCAGTAAGCATCTCTGCCATTTTTAATCGACACCTTTATGGAAAAAAAATTTAATTTAATTTCTTAATGTATTTAATAATTTTAAATATAAGTATCTAATCCAAGATTTTCTTTAAAAATTTTATTAAAAAAAATAAATTGTTGATTTTTTTCTGTTATAAATGTGATATAAGAGAAATTATGAAAAAATTTTTATTATTTCAGTTCTTTTTGAGTATATAACATAAAGCATTTAAATACGTTATATCGTAGAAAAAAGCTCCCGTAGCTCAGATTGGTTAAAGCGCGGGTCTTATAAGGCCTACAGACATACAAGAAAGAAATATTGTCTGTATAGCGTAAAAACCCGAGACCGAGGGTTCGAATCCCTCCGGGAGCATTTTTTTAATACTTTATCAATTCTATATATAGGAATATTTCTTCGCTTACTCATTGTAGTATTAAGTAAATCGAAGATGGTTGATTCTTTATGCTTGGTTCTAAGAATCTTTGCAGGAATGAAATCATAAAATAAAAAATTCGTTCAAAAATGTAAGATTTTAAGAACAAAAACGCAATAGTTTCTGGTTTTCAAGTTTATTTGTCTAAATATGTCGTTATTAGAGTTAATAGCCACTTTTTTATTTGCATTAAATTTTTTAATAATCCAGGTACATGGGATTCAGGAAAGAGACTTTCTTGGTCTAATCCGTTAATAATACTCATCCATTTATTTAATGCTAGTTGAATGGTTGAGGCACCTTCAGCTTCCATAAAGAGGGGCACAACGGCAGCGCTTTCTCTCGCATCACCTATAGAAAAGTAGATTTTCCTGTTAATATCTTTTACCATAACTAAATTAGCACACTCGTCCAATTTTCTTTCCACTAGAAACGATTTTAAAAGTTGCTCTTTCAACTGTTCCTCTTTAGTGGCGAATTTTTCTTTCCGCGTTTTTAATTTAGGAGCAATTTCGTTAATTAATTTCTCGTCGGTCTCGTTTTGGTTAAAATACCTAGTAATGGATAATTTATTTTCCATCGCGTCGATCGAAATAAATTTTTTAGAATTAGAATATAAAATTGCTTTTGAGCCAGCTTTAGTTTCGTCTGACGATAATTTAATAAAAATATTCCTAGTACCTACATTATTTACCGTATGATACGACAATTCAAACAATTCTCTAGGATTTAAAGGCGAATATTCTTCGGTTAAGTTTTGAGAGAGCCATTGGGAGATAACTACATTGTTATATTGCGTAAGTAAGCGATTTTCAATCATAAAATGTAATAACCCATGTTAAATTTTAAAATTTTTATATATTTTCAATTCGATGAAGATTAATAATAATTATAAATTCATTATGCTTTTTTATATATTTACATTTCAATAAAGATAAGCAATAATAATTATAATTTCACTTGTTGATTTGTTTATAGGCTTTTTCAAATCTATCAATAGATAACATTATGTCCTCTGATTTTGCTCCGATTGCTGCGTTCATTACGATATAAGGTATAGGATAATTATCGCAGCAAGGCCCAAAATCTTTTTTTTCTTCTTGATTATAGACCCTTGGACCAGTAACGCGCAAATTATAAAATGCTCCACCGAGAGCCGTGAGATTTTCCGTTTTTATATTGTTAAGAGATAAAGCGACTGCCACAGGATTAAACACGTTCAAAATATTTTCGTTTGTTTTATATGCAATTTCTTTTAATTTTTTTTCTAATAAAATTCGATTCTCTTTTTGTTCGTTTAGCAGTTTCTGATAACCGTTAATTCCTAAAGATAACATAGAAATTAAGAAATTTACAATAGGGGTTGCTGAAGCCCGACCTGGATACGCTTGACTTATTTTGATAATAGTGCTTTCTTGGGGAGATGCTAGAACTGCACCGCCTACGGGAGTGAGAAAATTTTTATCTGTCGATTGAATAATGGCATCTACTCGTCCCGCGTCTATACCAGAACGTATTATCTTCATCCATTCTGCGCTTTGAACGCCATATGCGTTAATAATTATATGTATTAAGTCATTATCTTTAGCAAATTTACTTATTTCTTTAACATCGTCGTGTTCTCTTGGAGGAAAAAAACTTGTCGTTGATAAAACGGCGAAACAATTGCTATCTAAATTGTCCTTAATATCTTCCACATCTACTCTAACAGCGTCACCAATTACCTTTCCATCAATAATTTTTGATTTAAAGCCCATTAAATCAATCGCTTTTAAGATTGATTTGTGATCTATTCTCGGAACCAAAACGCTATTTTTGTTACTTTCAACATCTGGTCTTAGCGCGCCTAAACAGAGAGCAAGCGACATACCAGTGGACATTGGAACAACTATAGCCTCTTTAATATTGGGTAAACCGAAATTTTTTAACATGTTCCGAGCTAAATAATTAGCTAATTCGTACATGATTGATCCTCCTGGAGCCTTAGGTTGAGGCGCAGTTAAAAATCCACTTCTTCCTACACCGTGACAAAAGCCGCTCGAAGTTTTTAAGTGGAGTTTTGACGCTATCCTTGCTTCCCTTTCGCCAATTCTAGCAGCGTTACTATCTTTATCTGTGTCCATGTTTGAAAGGATTTGCAATAAAAATTCGATTTGTTCGTCGCTCCAAGGATCTTTTGGAACAGCTTTTTGTTCTAATAAGATTTTTATCGGTTTTAAAAATTCGTTTAAGACTAATTGCCCTCTACTTAATATGTTTTGCGGTATTGACGCGCTTTTGAAAGATTCAATAATATTAGAATAATCAAACAACGGATATCACTTTTTTTAAAAATTTATGGCGGCCCTCGAGGAGATTTTCAGATAATTAGGTAATTCCAAATTATAATCGAACTCCTATCCCTCCGCAGGATAACTGGGTTTGAAGCCCAGCGTCAAAGACCACTTATCGTTGGAGATCTAAACGATCTCCCTAATTCCGACCGTCAAGGGCCACTTTAAGAAACAAAATTAATAAAGTTAAAAGAATTTTTTGGTTTATTAAAGACTTTAAATTATTTTTTCTTTCCTTCTATCTCCTTAATTTTATATACGTCTATTTTACACATGTAAAACCAAGTTGATTTTGTAAATATTTAGGAAGTACTGAGAATGGATTTCCATCATTTACCCATTCTTTAATTAATTGCTGAATTGACAATTCAAATAGATTCTCGGGAACATTTTTATAAAATCGATTAATCACATCGGGATAATAAGTTTTAAAAAAATATGTAATTCCTCTAGTTCTTAAATCCTCTCGCCTGTTTAAGAATTCTTGCCATAAGGATTGACCATTTTCTAAGTTTTTATAATAGTAAGGAAGATTATCAGCCCAATTTATTCTTTCTTTTATTAGTTTAATTATCAAATCCGTACACCCTTCAAGATTTTTATGCGATATATTCATTGTGAGTACTAATTTATTCGGATCTACTGACTCTTTATTGTTAAGAAAAATATGGTGTCGTTGAAATTTTAATGGATTATTTTGTTGTAAATCAAATCTAAAACTAATTGATGGAATTTTATCAAGAGTTAGAATGTCTAGACCTAAATCTCGTAATAGAAGGATTGTAACTTGTACCTGTCGAATTTTTACATGTTTTTTAATAGATTACAATGAAAGCAAGATGAATTAATACATCGTAACCTTTTAAATCTTCTTCTAGCTTTTTATCTCTGACATCTCTTTTTTTAAATTCTAATTTTGGATGAGAATATTTTGGTTTTATAATATCCAGACCTAAAACTTTTTCAATATTATCGTCTTTTTCCAATAAAGGAAGTATTTCGGACGCAAGATAAGAGGAAACTACCTGTCAATACTACTTTCATAAGATTAAAAAGTTGTTAAGTTAAAAAAAGGATTTTTAAGAATTTTGTTTTAATTATTATTATTTCGTTCTGTAATTTTTATTTTATTCTTATCGTTTTTATGTTTTATACCATGATTTTTGTTGTTGTTGTCTAGTTTACCGTGTTCTCGCATTAATAAATCGTGGAGCCATCTATATACTATTAAACCCTTTACGTTATAAATCGGCTTAACAGTAGTTTTTCGCACTTCTTTAATTTTTGGCAGAAAAATAACAACTACAATTCCTCTTATAATAGAAGATAATAAAAAGACGAAAAGCAGCGGATGCATAAAAGTAATTGGTACGAATTCTACAATCAAGCTTCCGATAATTCCGCCTGAGATAATTCCTATACCAAGAAAAAAATTATAGAACGCAACATATTCGCCTCTTTTATTTGCGGGAATATTATCGTAAATAATATTTGCAGTTGCTAAGTTAAAAGCAGTCCAACCAATACCACCAAATAATTGAGGCCCTAGAATAAGCCCCACAGGCGTTATTAGAAAGAGCCACATTAACGGTAAAAATGGAATTATGATTGCACCTAATCGTAGCAAAAACACATTTCCTCGTTTATCTGATATTCTTCCAAATAAAGGAAAAAAGAACAATCCAAATACATTTGTTGATATATTAACAATAATTAGTTCCGTATAAGAAAATTTAAGGTCTTTTAACATGTATACGACAAAAAAAGGACCGGCGATCCATTGAGAGAAGATCAATAGAGCAACGAACACTGTAAAACGACCAAAATTACTTTTTGGCAATTCCTTGACGAATTGGATCATGCTTACGTTATCTTTTAATTCAAATTTAAACGGTGGGAAGTAGTGATATTTGTAAAGAGTAAAAGATAAAATGCGCGTAATAAATCCAATAAAAAATACCACCATAAAACCAAATAGGACTAAATTGATTGCCTTATACCAGTCTAGAACAAACGCTATTACTAAAACGCCGCTTAACGCAACAAAATTGTTGATAAGATTTCTTTTGGCAAAATATCGGCCTCTTTTATTTTCTGGAACAACATCGCCCATAACACTAAACCAAGGCGGCGTCATTAATCCTGCGCAGAAAACGTAAATTAGGTAAGTAAATAATATTAACCACGTTATTTCGCTTGAGATGTACTCGAATTGATACAAAAAAGCTAATAAAAGAAAAAGGGCCATTAATATCGCTTGTCCTAATATGCCAATAAAAAGAATTATTTTTCTTGAATGCTTTTTCATCTGTCCCGAGCTAACGATTTGCCCTATAGGAGCAAAAAAACCACCGCTAGAACTAAGAATTCCAATTTGAAACGGACTCGAACCTGCCGCAATGGCAAAAGGGACGATGTAATTATCTCCGATATATGAACTGAGAACGCCAGCATTCCCTTCGTGAATAGACATTTTTCTGGTGCGAACAAATAACTTTTCTTCGTCTAAATTTGCCGATGACTTAGGATCTTCAGAATCTTTGGAGCCTTCCATACAATACCCTTAACGATAAACGAAAATTAAAAAACGTTGTTATTTGACGATTTATAATGACTTTTACTATTGTTTTGTGTTTCAAATCTGATAAACTTTTTTAATCTAATTGAAATTATTATTTAAAGAGATCGTATTACAAGTATTTAAAACAAACCTAATGTTCGAAAGATTTAATCAATTAAATGCCCGTAATGAAATTATTTGAAATCTGCGCACGTTAGACGCCTTGTACCTTCTTTCGTTAATTTAATATTATAAATAATTTCAACAAAACTTACAATAATATGACTTGTTGCACCAAAAATGGGATATTTTTTATTATTATTTAACTTATAAACGTATTTTCCAACGGAAATTTTGTTATTATTTAATAAATACATTCGTTCCTTGTAATTTCGGCTATTTACAAAAAAGGATATAGGTATTTGTATGATTTCTTGAATTTCGTTGTCGTTTTTAATCGTTTTAAGATGTTCGCCAATATAAGCAACGAATGGTGTAATGATAAATCTCTTAGGTGTAATATGATCGTTTAAACAACCCAAGATTTTTATTTTTTGAGAAGGTATACTTAATTCTTCTTCTACTTCTCTTAATACAGTGTCTTGTAAAGAAGAGTCTAATTTAGAATTGAAAACGCCTCCTGGAAAGGCCATTTCACCCGAGTGCTTGTCGGATTCTCTATCAGTACGCCGAATCAATATTAAGTCAAATGGCGTATTTTTGCAAGGTATAATTAACACAGCAACGGCAGAATTAACAAATTTTGCATCTTTAAGGGCAATTCTTGATTGTGAATCAAAAGAGAGTAATTTTTCTCTTAAAAACGATTCGTTAAAAATTAAATTTAAAGATTGCATATTAATCTTTAAAATTTTTAGTAATTTTATCTTTTAATGCAACGTAATTTTTTAGCGCTTTAATTTCCTCTACGCTAAATCTTCTAATTTCAAATTCAGACATTTTATGGTTGTAAATAATTTCTATGAAAGCAGAAATCATATAAGCTGTAGCGCCCCAAATCGTGTATTTTTTATTAGTCTCGTTATTTTTATAATTAAAGTAAAATACGGGAAACTTTTTTTTGTCTGCTTCGAACACTTGCTCTCTGAAACTTGTTTTGTTTACAAAAAAATCAATCGGTATTTTTAGAATCTCTTGCACTTCCCTATCCTCTTTCACTAATTTTTGGTCTTTGTCTACAATTCCTATAAATGCTGTAATAATATACCTGGTCATTGTTGGAAAATCGTGCAAACATCCTAGTAATTTAATCTTATCTACGGAAACGCCTATTTCCTCGTTAGTTTCTCGTAAGGCGGTATCTTGTAGAGATTTATCCACATTTGGATCGAATTTTCCTCCCGGAAACGACATTTCTCCTCTATGTTTCGACCCACGATCAGTTCTATGAATAATAATCAATTCATACGGCTTTTTTTCGTAGGGTATTATTGGAAATAAAACTGCAGAAGGTACAAAAGAATCGTCTTTTATTCTGATTCTCTGAGGAGAATTAAAGGGATATAATTTGCTTTGTATTAAATTCTCGTTATAAATTAAGTTAATTTCATTCATTAATTTAGCAAAAATTTTAAGATATTGATTATTTGAAAAGAATAATATTTAAACTAATTTTATTTTTTGTAAAATTATTTCGTGAAAAAAAATGAAGATGCCTAAAGAATTAAGAGAAAAA
>Ga0315284_10001572_pt1 | contig 32611 bp, 19 predicted proteins | sample YL17G09_16_MG_FD_203696 | JGI IMG/M metagenome (GOLD analysis project Ga0315284, IMG submission 203696) | Sediment microbial communities from Yellowstone Lake, YNP, Wyoming, USA - YL17G09_16 | ecosystem: Environmental > Aquatic > Freshwater > Lake > Sediment | place: USA: Wyoming | collected... | reverse complement strand
GCTCGGGCGCTGTCCGCGCTACTGGCATAGAATTCCAGCGCCGATTCAGCTCGCGCACGCGATGCGATGACGTTGGCAAAAAGTATGCTCTGCCGGGGCGAATCCATCCTGGCATTCGGCGGATCGCGATAGGCATCAGGGCAGAGGGGGCCGTTCGCTCCAATGGCCGTTAGAAGCTGCGCCGCTCTTAACTGGCTCCGCCCCAACGACGGAGCCAGGCCTTCCGGCAGTCCCATGAGCAGGTCTCCAGCCATCTCGCGCAGTCTATCGAGCCTGGCTTGAGCGACATCATCGGGCACGAAAAGCAAACCCGTCCACAGATCCTTGTTGCCCAGCGGATCGAAGCGCGGATCCGTAAAACCCAGAATGAAATCCAGCGGCGCGGAGCTGCTGCGCCAGATGGCCGCGGCGCTGTCGAAAGCCGAGGGCCGGCCGGTGCGGAAGTGCTGAATTAAGAGATCCACCGCCTCGATGCGGTTCGGGGGCAGATAAGGCCGCGCCTTCTCCAAATTGCCGATGACTTTTTCAAGCTCCGGGGCAAAAAGGCCGGGCGCCAGCTCGTCGTCCCCCGTGCGGTAGGGGATTTCCCGGATTCCGTCCGCGCGCTTGGCCAAGCGCGAATTATGCGGATATTTTGCTGGGAACGCGCGAGCTTCTGCGACCTCTACCCCGCCATAGTATCCCTGCGGAAAGTTTAGGACGAACTCGGGGGAGAGAGATTCGACTGGGAAAAAGAGGGTCGAATCCAGCAATGGATTAAATAATGTATCGAGGATATATAGTTTTTTCGGATTGATGTCCAGAAGGCTGCCGAGCTGGCCGCCGGAATTGGCGAGAGCCAGAAACATCAACGGACCTAATTCGCGCTTGCCAACTTGCGGCGGCAATTTCCCGCCGCTCGTCAAATCGTAGAAGCCGCCGTGGATCCAGGCGGTCTTGAGGAAGTTCTCGAAGGGTTTAACATAATAGTCCGGCGCCGCATAGGTGGCATTCAGTCTGATGTTTTCCAGAAAAGTCCGGATTTCGGCGGATCGCGAATTGATCTGATTGCCGGGGATATCTCGGCCCGCCAAAACGGCCTGGGAAAGATAATAGGCGGCGCGCTGCAGTTCTGGAGTCAATTCGTCGAAGGCGGGAGCCTCTAAGCGCAGAATGGCGATATCGCCAACCTGTTCGGCTATTTGAGCGGAGCTGGCCGCCTTCTCAGGTTTTTCACGTCCTCCACTGCAACCCAGAATCAAGGCGCCAAAGAGGATCAAAATCTGAGAGGATTTGAATAGCGGATTTTGAACTGGTCTCATCTTGAAAGAGTTGTCGGGTTTAGCAAATTCGCGGCAGCAGATCCCCAGCCGGCAGATCAATGACGCGCAGGCCGCCGATGAGCGTCCTCAGGACCACACGGCCGGACGGTTTTTCGACAATCCTGCCGATGACGGCGGCATCCTGCCCCAATTCATGCCCCCGCAATAATGATATGGCCTTTTCGGCATCTTTCCCACGAACCACGATCACCGCCTTGCCCTCGTTGGCCAAGTGCAGGGGATCGAAACCGAGCAGTTCACAAATGGAGCGCACGGCTGGTCTTACCGGGAGTGCCGATTCTTCCAGCTCGATGCCGCAGGTTCGGTTTTCTGCAAATTCATTCAGAGCCGCCGCCAGACCGCCCCGAGTGGGGTCGCGCATCCACTTGATTCCGCGACAATTACGCAGAAGCGTCAAAATCATATTGGAAATCGGCGCACAGTCGCTGACGAGGGCGGTATCGAAACGAAGACCTTCTCGGGCATTCAGTATCGCCGCCGCATGGTCGCCCAGAGTGCCGGTGATCATAATCTGATCTCCTGGTTCCGGCGCCTCGCCACACAAATCTTCTCCAGTTGTAATCCGGCCCAGGCCGGCTGTATTGATGAATATCCCATCCCCCTTGCCGCGCTCGACCACCTTGCTGTCGCCGGTGACAATACTGACTCCGGCTTCTTGGGCGGCCTGGGCCAGGGAGCGAACGATACGCTGCAATTCATCAAGAGAGAAGCCTTCCTCGATGATCAAACCGCAAGATAGATAGAGCGGCCGGGCTCCCATCACCGCCAGGTCATTCACCGTGCCGAACACGGATAGCCTCCCGATATCGCCGCCCGGGAAAAAGATGGGACTGATGACATGGGAATCCGTGGTGAAGGCGAGCCGGCCGCCCGGCAGGTCGAACACGGCGGCGTCGCCCAGGGGGGCCAATATCGGATTATCGAAAATCCGCTCGAATTCCTTCACCAGGCGGTGCGACAGCCAGCCGCCGGCGCCATGAGCCAGCGTGACCAGCCCCGGGATGCCAGAATTTTCCTTCACAAGATCCCACTAAAACAGAGTGCCCTGCGCCTCGATAGATCGCTGCGGAGATCCGTCGAAGAGCTCAAGGACGCTGAAATATACGGACGCGGCCGATCAAAATCAACCAAAATCGGACGCGAATCAGCACGCGGAAAGAGATAGCCGAGTCAAGAGGAGGACGAGATCGGCTAAGGAGCACAGAACGACCCTTGTCTCCGATTGCCACCATTTAAAGCAGGGTGTCTTAGGGAACCCTGGGGCAGCGTCCGTGCCCCACTCATTCGGCAAAAGAAATCATGCTTTTCACGACTTTCTACACATGCCTCTTGACTATCGGGAATAAAAGCACTATATTATACGACCCTTGCGGCTCGAAGAGCGTCCTTGCATCAGTCCTGGCAGAGATGAAACCAAGCTCGGAGGATTACGAATGAAAAAGATGATCCATCCTGCTGTTCTTCTTCTGATCGTCCCCGCCCTGCTCGGCGCCCAGCAGACACCCACCGATCCCAACTCCCCCTGCGCCCTCTACAATGCTTCAGGTCAGCAGATGCCCATTTCTGCAACGGGATATTACGCCTGCGCGGCGGAGATGAAATTCTTGCCCGGCATGGCTTGCGATCAGGTCAATCTGGTCCAGATCGGTCAACTGGTCGCGCCGATGTACAACACCATGTCCGGCGGCGATTCCGACGGGGACAGCCTCTTCGAAGCCTACATGTATATCAAGGATAACCAGGGCGGATGGACCTTTACTTATCGCGGCTATGAGAACAACGGCAGCAATGTCTACACGCAGGCTTTTCAGAATACGGCCGGCCTGATTCCCTACGCCTACGGCGAGATTGACAACGACAATCTGCCGGACGTGATCGGCCAGTGGAGTTCCTGGGTGTACGTCTATGAATCGCCGGCGCCGGGACAGTACGCCAACCAGATGGTCTGGCAGTCGCCGCCGGTGGTTAATGTAACGGGCTATACCGCCATCGGCGATCTGGATGAGGATGGCCATGGGGAGATCATCCATACCTCCAATAGCTTCGGTTCGGACAACCGGCTGATCCTCTGGGAGAACACTGGCAATAATCAGTTTCAGGAGATCTACAACCAAGTGGTTTCCAACAACAGCCTGGGAACCAAAGCCATCGCGGATTTCGACGGAGACGGGCTGATGGAAGTGGCTTTCAGCAGCGGCGGCGGCGATGTCTATGTCTATGAATCTAATGGAAATAACTCTCTACAGCAGATTTTCCGCGGCAGCATGAACACCTGGAACGCCTACGCCTGCACCTATGCCGATGACATGGACGGCAATGGCCAACCGGAATTCATCTGCGGCGGGTCGGATTCCAATCGGGGATGGGTGACTCAGGTCTATGAGGCGGCAGGAAATGACAGTTTCGTCGTGCGCCAGGAGATCGTGATCTGGGACGGCTATTTCGGCGTGCCGGGCAATACCGTAGGCGACTATGACCATGACGGCGCGGACGAATTCATCATTCAGTGCGCGCAGTCGCTGCGAGTCTACGAATGGAACGGCCTGAGCTACGCTCAGGCGCAGAATATCCCCGAAAACTTCGGCTCCATACTGCACGGAGTCTATTCAGCGGATGGCAATCACAACGGCTACGACGAGGTTTTCTGGCTGGGCATCGGGGATGGCGGTTACTGGACGAACGCGACCGTTCTGTTGGAGGATGTGGCGGCAGGGCAGACGCCGAATGTGGACATCACCCTGCAATGGCTGGGCTGGGGGCTCCCAGGAACCTTTAACTTCAATGTTACCCTGACAAACAATGAGTCCATGCCGGTGACTTTTGACGCCTGGATCATAGTGCAGTTACCGAATGGCTCTTGGTATGGCCCGGTCCTGGGACCGCTGAGTCTGACTCTATCCGCAACCAGTTCCATAACGCGTTTGCGTACACAAACGCTTCCGGGCGGCGCCCCATTCGGAACCTACTGGTATGAAGGTCGCATCGGAGACTATCCCTCAGCGGTCTGGGACTCCTCGGGATTCAATTTCACTATCAGTGGATCGGGGGACTGGGGGCTGGGAGGTGGGAAATGGACGAATACAGGGGAATCGTTCGAATCATTGCCAATCTCGTCCAATTCACAGGGCGCACTGCTGTGCGCCCCTACGCTGCATTCGCCGGCTCCAAATCCTTTCAATCCCTCAACAGTTCTCAGCTTCGAGCTGCGAGCTGCGAGCCGCGTCAGCCTACGGGTTTATGATACTGCCGGACGGCTGGTGGCGACGCTGGTAGACGGCTGGCGGGAGGCCGGAGTCCATGAGGTGACGTTCGATGGGGCGAAGTTGGCCTCAGGAATTTATTATTGCAGCCTGCGGTCTGGCAGTGCAAGGGATATGCTGAAAATGGCGCTGGTAAAATAGATCTGGAAATTCTAATTCTCTGCGATGCATCGAACGAATAAAAGGAGCCCGCATGAACAGGAATAGCCCCTTCCCGCTAACGGTCCTCTTGGCGTTGCTATGCGCCTGCTCGGCGTATGGAGCCACGCTTCAGGTTCCCTCTCAATATGCCACAATTCAAGCGGGAATTAATGCCGCGATGAACGGTGATACCGTCTTGGTGGCCGATGGAACCTATACAGGACCGGGCAACAGGAACATCACCTTCCTGGGTAAGCGTATCGTGGTGGTTTCTGAGAATGGAGCAGAATCGTGCCTCATAGATTGTCAAAATTCCGCCCGGGGATTCTTGTTTCAGTCGGGCGAAGATTCCAACTCCGTTTTATCCGGATTCACGATCACACATGGAACCGAGCATGATGGAGGCGGGATTTTCTGCCCGTCCGGCAGCCCGACGATTTCCAATTGCATCATCACCGCCAACTCGGCTTCAGGAGGAGGTCCTAGCAGTCCCCAGGGGGGCGGGGTCTATTTCGGCGGCAGCTCCACAGCACGGATGTATAATTGCATCATCAGCCAAAATTCTGCCGGTGGTGGCGGGGGAATCTGCGTCTACGGCGCAGCCGCTCCGATCATTGACCAATGCACGGTCAGCGGGAACACAGCAGGACGAGGCGGCGGCATCGTCTGCTCTTCGAATAATCCCAATCTGACCATATCCAACAGCACTATTTCCCGCAATTCCGGCATAAACAACGGTGTTGGAGGAATTTACTATAACCAGGGCGGCGGAATTCTCAGCAACTGCGTCATCAGCGATAATATAGGCTATTCTGGAGTAGCCGGCGGAATAGACTGCGATTGGGAGGTGGATGTTCTCATCAGCCACTGCACCATCAGTGGCAATGTGGCTTCGTGGAGTGCTTGGGGCGGCGGAGGTCTTTACTGCGAAAAGGCTTGGCCGACCATCGAATATTCCACTTTCAGCGGCAATTCCGCTTGGGACGGCGCGGGGCTGTTGAGCTTCTGGTCCAGCCCTACACTGCGATTTTGTACTTTCACGGATAACTATGCCTTAAATAATGGCGGCGCCATTCGCGTGGATGGCGAAATAACCATTAGCAATTGCACCCTGAGCCGCAATACGGCCGGCAATTGGGGCGGGGCGATCATTTACCGTGACCCGATGGTTACGCCCCGGCTCCTCCTTGAAAATAGCATCCTGGAAGGGAATCGGGGCACCGGCGGGATCTACTTTGAAACCTCTGAGAATGTGCAACTGATTTATTCCGATTGCTACGACAATGAGGGAGGTGAATTTGCAGGAAGCGTCGCGCCGCCGCTGGGGCAGCTCATCGGTACAAATATCAATGGCGATTCCTGTGACATTTTCAACAACATCTTCGAAGATCCCCTCTTCGCCGATCCAGGTAATGCGAATTATCAGATCACCTGGGCGAATTTCCCCATTCCCGATTCGACGATGTCGCCCTGCATTGACGCGGGTGATCCCACGACACCCTATGATCCAGATGGCACGATCGCCGATATGGGAGCCTTCTACTTTGACCAGTCGGAGATTCCGCCAATCGAGATTACCCTGGTTCCCCCTACACCGCCGATTATCATCCCCGCGATTGGCGGCATGTTTCAATATAACGTCACGCTGACCAACAACGACAGCTCTGCATCACACACCTTTGATGTCTGGATTATGACGCGATTGCCCAATGGGATCTGGCATGCGCCTCTCTTTGGGCCGTTTTCCTTGACGCTGTCGGGCGGCACCAGCCTGAGTCGCTGGCGCACTCAGACTGTACCGGGCACCGCCCCTGCCGGTGAGTACTGGTACGAAGGCCGCGTGGGAGATTATCCTTCTGCAATTTGGGATACCAGCGGATTTGCCTTCACCAAGTCAGGATCTGGGGACTGGGAGCCGGGATCTGGCGACTGGTCAAACACCGGCGAATCCTTCGACTCGTCTGATGAGCCTTTCATCACTCATCACTCATCACTCATCACTTCCATCAATCCGAATCCCTTTAACCCTTCAACAGCCCTCAGCTACGAGCTACGAGATGCGAGTTTCGTGAAACTGGCAATTTATGATATCTCCGGCCGCTTGGTGGCGACGCTGATGGACGGGTGGCGGGAAGCGGGGGTGCATGAGGTGACGTTTGATGGGACGGAATTGCCATCGGGGATTTACCTTTATCGCATCACGACCGGGACAGAGTCCGAGACAGGGAAGATGATCTTGCTCAAATAAAGACAAAACTGACAGGGGATCTGCCATGAGAACGTCATCAGCAAGTGCAGGCATGCTATTGCTTCTACTGTCCTTCTCTGTTCGCGCCCAGGTGACTCAGGAATGGATAGCGAGGCAATCCGGCACGGGCAGCAATTCTGACAATGCCATCGCGGCCATAGCGGACAGCGTGGGCAACGTCTATGTCACCGGCACCTGCCGTTTCGAAGATACCGGCGACGATTATGTCACCATCAAGTACGATTCCGCCGGTCAGCAGGTGTGGCGGGCCCGGTTCGATAGTCCCAATCGCCAGGACGATTATGCCATGGCCATGACCAGGGATGCGGACGGCAATGTGTACGTAACGGGATACGGTGAGGGGACGGGCGGATATTACGACTGCTACACCGTCAAGTACGATCCGGCCGGCGTGCAGCTCTGGATGGCCCAGTATGACGGGATTCCCCATTGGGACGACGGGACGGAAGACATCGCCGTGGATGCTGAAGGCAATGTGTACGTCGCCGGCAGCACCATCAATGGCTTTCCTTCCGGCACGGACTTTCTGACCATCAAGTACAATTCTGCCGGTATTCAGCAGTGGTGTGTCTTCTACGACTGCACGGGCAGCTTTGATTTGGGCCTGGCCATGACTCTGGACAATCTGGGTAACATCTACGTGACCGGTTTCAGCGATCAGGCGGCCTGGCCCTATATTGAAAATGAAGATTATGCGACGATCAAATACGATCCTGACGGCCAGGTGCAATGGGTGGCCCGATATGATGGCTTGGGAGGAAGTTGGGACCAGCCCACCGACATCGTCTGTGACAATGACGGCAATGTGTACGTGACAGGATGGTGCTGGAATGGAGATTGCTGGTCGGGTCTCACGGATGACGACTATGCCACCATCAAATACGACTCCTCCGGTTCGGAACAATGGGTGGCGCAGTATAACGGCCCGGCCAACGGCCAGGATCAGGCTCAGGCCATTGCGGTGGATGCGGAGGGCAATGTTTATGTGACGGGTCATAGCAATGGGACCACATTCATGGATCCCGTGTACGATTATGCCACGATAAAATACGACGCCTCCGGCGTCGAGCAGTGGGTGCAGCGTTACGATGGCCCGGCCAGCGGCGAGGATTGGGGCAAGGCCCTGGCCCTGGACGAGGCTGCGAATGTTTACGTCACGGGGTGCAGCCAGACTACCGGGAATGCTCTTGATTATGCCACACTGAAGTACAGTTCCGCCGGAGCACAGCAATGGATTATCACGTATGACGGTTCGGCCGGAGGTTCCGATCAGGCTCTCGCCCTGGCCGTAAATGCCGCCGGAGAGATATTCGTCACCGGCACGAGTTGGGATTCCCTAACCAACTTCGACTACGCGACGGTTCACTACCATCAGCAATTAAGCGGAGTCAGCCAGTTCCCCGCTGGCGCCACACCTCAGGAATTCGCTCTGCTGCAGCCCTTCCCCAATCCCTTCAATCCTTCCACAGTGGCGAGTTTCGAGTTGCGAGTTCCGAGCCAGGTTAGCCTGAAAGTCTATGATACTACCGGAAGGTTGGTGGCGACTCTGGTGGACGGCTTGCGGGAAGAAGGAGCGCATGAGGTGACGTTTGATGGGGCGGGATTGCCATCGGGGATATATGTCTATCGCTTGACAGCCGGGGAGTTCAGCTCCAGTGGGAAGATGGTGCTTCTCAAATGAAATCAAAAATCAAAGAGCAAATATCAAAGATCAAATATCACGTCCCGCTCAATTCCGGAGGTCTGATGAAGAAATTGCCTTTGATCCTTTTTGGAATCCTGATTAGTCTGGGCCTGCAAAGCCCCTCAGGCGCGCAGATCCACATCTCCGGCCCGCTTTCCGGCGTGCTGGTGGCCGATACCTACCTGGTGGTTGATTCCATTCTTGTGCAGCCCTTGGATTCGCTGACCATTATGCCCGGAGCGGAGCTGCTCTTCGGCGGCTACTTCAATTTCCGGATTTACGGCTACCTGAGCGCGGTCGGCACGGAAGCGGACAGCATCTTCTTTGGGCCGGCGCCCGGTGTGGATTCGCTGCGATCCATCACGTTCCTGGGAGGATCCTCCGACTCGAGCAGGATGGCTTATTGCTACATCTCCGGCTGCGCGGAAAGCGCCATCAATGTCTATTCGGTCGCCATCACGATTGAGCACTGCACAATCACGGGCAACACGGCCAACTGGGGCGGAGGGATCTACTGTTCAGCGGCCAATGCCACGATTTCCGAATGCGTCGTCACGAACAACGTTTGCCGCAACAACGGCGGCGGCATCTACGCCACCAACTGCAGCCCGACGATCACCAACTGCATCGTCACCGGGAATCTCTGCAATACTCTGCCGACCACCAGCAGCGGCCGGGGCGGAGGCGGGATCTGCGCCAATCATTCGGCCAGCCCCATCATCACCGGCTGCGTCATCAGCGATAATCATTCCATCTGGAACGGCGGCGGCATCAGCATCAATGACAACTCCGACATGACGCTTTCCTACTGCCTGATCACCGACAATTCCTGCGATTCCAGCGGCGGCGGCATCGCCATGTTCAGCTACTGCGATCCGGTCATTTCCAACTGCACGCTAAGCAGAGATTCCGCAGCGATTTCCGGCGGCGGATTATATATCGAGCAGTGCAATCCGACTATCGTGAACACCATCGTCGAAGGGAACAGCGGAGAAGGCGGTATCTATTTCGCCGCTTCGCCGACTTCCACGCTGGCGTTCAGCGATTTCAATAATCCCTCGACCGACAATTTTGCGGGAATGTTGCCGCCCGGGCTGGGCGGCATGGATACCGTAAACGCCAACGGCGATTCCTGCGACGCTTTCGCGAACATCTTCCTCGATCCCCTGTTCGCCATCCCAAGCGAAGGCGATTTCAGCCTGCAGGAGGCGTCGCCGTGCATAGACGCCGGCGACCCCGCGTCGCCGCTCGATCCCGACAGCACGGTGGCGGATATCGGCGCCTTTTATTTCTATCATATCGAGCCTGTGGCGCCAGAGAGCAACCACCCCGCGAATTTCGCGTTCCAGGGGCCGTATCCCAATCCGTTCAACGCCACCACAGTTGCGAGTTTCGAGTTGCGAGTTCCGAGCTACGTGAAGGTGAGAGTCTATGATATCGCCGGACGTTTGGTGGCGACTCTGGTGGACGGCTGGCGGGCAGCGGGTCGGCACGAGGTGACGTTCGATGGATCGGATTTGCCGTCAGGGATCTACATCTATCGGCTGGAGGCGGGGGAATGGTCGGAATCGGGAAAGATGATATTGCTCAAGTAGGGCAGGGATGAAGAATGGAATTATGATGTCGAAAATTCCACGGAGATGGCGATGAGAAGTCAAATATGCGCGGCTCTTGCGGTTCTCATTCTGTCCGCAATATCGGTTTTCGCCCAGGGCTGGAATGTCGAGCTCGAAGGGACAGTATTCAACTTCTGGGGATTGCCGAGAAATGCGACGATTCAGGACGATTATGTATATGTCGCCACTTCCGGGACTGGCCTGAGCATTGTGAATGTATCAGATCCCTCCAATCCCTATGAGATTGGCTTTGCTGAAACTCCCAGTTGTGCAATGGATGTCGCCGTCTCGGGTCCGATCGCCTGCGTGGGTGATGGTCTGGGCGGCCTACGCGTCATGGATGTCTCCAACCCCGAAAATCCCTTTGAAATAGGACGTCTCGAGACCTTTTATGCCGGAGACTTAGACATTTCCGGCCAGTACGCCTATGTAACCCAGGGTTGGGACGGAATACGTGTGGTGGACTTATCTGATCCCACCAATCCGCTAAGCGTTGGAGCCTGCGATCTGCTTAATCTGCCTTCTGATATCGAGATCGTCGACAGTCTCGCGTATATTGCCGATGGCTATGACGGTTTGGTCGTGATTGATGTTTCCAATCCCGCCTCACCCTGGCTGATAGGCATCTGTGACACTCCCAATTTTGCCCTTGCTCTAGCGGTATCCGGCGATTTCGCCTTTGTGGCAGATCAGGGAGGAGGACTTAGGATCATCAACGTGGCGAATCCCGAGCAGCCCAACGAAGTAGGGAATCTCACGGGCTTTGTTGCCACAACTGTGGGAGTCAACGGCGATTTTGCTTATGTGGGCACCTACAACGACCTGGTAATCGTTGATATCTCCAATCCTTCGAATCCCCTAATCGTCGCGTCTTGCGATCTGCCCGAATCAGCAAATGGCCTGTGCGTGGCTGGAAATCACGTTTATATAGCCACCGATGATCGGCGCCTTTGCGCGGTGAACGTTTCCCAACCTGCAGCCCCGGAGGTTGAAGGGCTTTATGACGGGGATGGCTATCTGAAAGACCTGGCAACCAATGGTGAGTTTATCTTTGCGGCGGATGCGTTTTATGGCTTACGGATCGTTGATGCTTCCGACCCGGCGAACCCATTCCAAAGCAGCTGCTACCCTGTGGCAGGATCGCCAAACGTTGTGGCGGTCGCGGGCGATTTTGCCTATGTGGGGGGGGTGCCCTACCCTTTGACTATTTTTAACATCTCCGATCCTACTAATCCGGTTCTGATTGGAAGCTCCGGACCATGGTATTTTGATCCGGATGATATCGCAGTCTGCGGCGAGTTTGTCTACTTTATAGCAATTTACTCGGGCCTTTATGTGGTGGACATATCGGATCCAGCCAATCCGATGTTGGTGAGCAGCGATCCTCAAATCAGATCGCCTCATGGCATCGAAGTGGCCGGAAATTATGCTTATGTATCGGGGGATAGCTTCCATGTTTTGGACGTCTCGACCCCTTCTCACCCATTGGCAATCGGGACTTGCGAAGCTGCTGCAGGCCACCTGGCGTTGGACGATTCCTGCCATTACGCCTACGTGGCAGGCATAGACGGTCTGCAAATTATTGACATCACGGATCCTACCCAGCCGGCGTTGGCAGGATATTTCGACACGCAATGTGGTGAAGCCGGAGGAATCGCCCTATCCGGCGATCATGCTTTTGTGTCGGTCGGCTCATGGGGTTTTCAAGTCATCAATGTCGCCGATCCAGCCAATGCCTTTCTTGTTGGTAGCTTCGATACCCCGGGATATGCACTGGATATAGCTGCTTGCGGCCAATTGGCCTATGTCTCGGACAGGGATCATCTGGAAATCTATGACTGTTCATCCGCCTTGCCAGTCGCAGAGAAGGAACCAACATTGGCCCTCCCCTCATTCATGCTGTCGCTTCCTCATCCAAATCCACTCAATGCAACCACAGTTCTCAGTTTCGAGTTGCGAGTTCCGAGTCACGTCAGCCTACGGGTTTACGATACCGCCGGACGGCTGGTCGCAACGCTGGTGGATGGTTGGCGGGATGCGGGCAGGCATGAGGCTAATTTTGACGGATCAGAGCTGGCGTCGGGAATCTATATCTATTGGCTGGAGGCGGGGGAAAACATGGCCTCGGGGAAAATGGTGTTGATGAAATAGTCGCAAGATACAAGATGCAGTAAATAAAGAATAAATCCTGATCCCAATCAAAGGAGTGACGAAGATGAAAAAGTTAATTGTGCTTTGTGCAATCCTGGTGCTGGCCGGGCTATGCAGCGCGACCATCTACCATGTCCCTGGACAATACTCCACCATCCAGGCGGCGGTTAGCGCGGCGCCGCCGGGCGATACGGTGCTGGTGGCTCCGGGGACCTACTACGAGAACGTGCTGTTAGATCAAGGAACCAACCTGTTCGGTTCGGGAATGGATCAGACCATCGTGGACGGCGGCGGCACCTACAATGTGATCTATTCCTCCTACGGAGTCACCGACCTCCTCGTGGCCGATCTGTCCGCTCGCAACAGCGAGCAGAGCGGCAGCATGCCGGGGGCCGGCGGGATTTTCTTGAATCCCAATGCCTCCAGCGGAGTCAAGATCGTGCGCAATTGTCACGTTTACAATTGCGGCTTCGGCGTGGTCATCTGGAATGATTTCGGAGGCACGCTCTACGTCGAAGACTGCATCATTAACAACAATCTCTACGACGGCTTCGAGCCGTATCTGGGCACAGTGTACTTGACCAACAACACCATCGTGGACAACGGGCGGGACGGCTACAACGACTGGTCGGGCGGTGGCGCAGTTTACATTGAGAACAATATCATCGCCAACAATGGCCGCTATGGCATTTCCAAGCACGTTACCACGCCGGTGTTCATCTCCTACAACGACGTCTGGAATAACGCTCAAGGGGCCTATATGGAGGGGTCTGCCGGCTACAATCCTTTCATCCCCAATCCGGGAACGGGTGAAATCGCCGCCAACCCTCTGTTCATGCCCTCGCCCTTCAATTTCTACATCAGCTGGGAAAACTTCCCCATCGCCGATTCCACCAAATCGCCCTGCATAGACGCCGCCGATCCGTCAAGCCCTCTGGATCCGGATGCGACCCGCGCGGACATGGGAGCGCACTACTTCGATCAGACATATTTCAACGTCTCCATCGTCCTATCCGCGGGGCTGATTACGATACCGCCATCCGGCGGCAGCTTCAACTTCAATGTCACCGTGACCAACAATGCCCCGAGCACCGTTGGCTTTGAGGCTTGGATCATGGTAACTCTGCCCAACGGCAATTGGTATGGGCCGGTGCTGGGACCCATAGATCTGATGCTCCCGGCCGGAGTCACGCTGACAAGAACTCGGTCTCAGTATGTGCCTGCAGGAGCGCCTGCCGGCAATTACCTCTACACTGGCTACGTAGGCGTCTATCCCACAACCGCCTGGAGTCAGTCGGGATTTCCATTCACCAAAACGGCGGCTGGCGATGGGTCGTCAGCGATGGGTGAATGGCTGAACAGCGGGGAGGATTTCGGGCAAATGGGATTATCGCCTGATGCCCCCCTGATGCCAGAGCAGTTTGCCGTGTCATCTTCACCGAACCCCTTCAATCCCTCGACCGTTCTCAGATTCAATCTGCAAAATGCAGATTTGGTAAATCTGGGGGTGTATGATGTTCGGGGAAACTTGGTGGCGCAATTGATTGACGGCTGGTGCGAAGCGGGTGCGCAGGAGGTCACTTTTGACGGTTCGAAATTGACTTCAGGCGTGTACCTCTATCGCTTGCAGGCAGGCGAATTCAGCGCTTCCGGCAAGGTGGTGTTGATGAAATAGGCTGCGGCCTTCAGCCGACAATAAAGACGGAAGGCGGGGGGGGATACCCCCCGCCTTAATATTTGGATTGGCGCCGAGGAGCCTGTCTAATAATGAAGCGGCATTAGCGTATATCTAAGAAGAGCCCTCAAAGGGGAGCCAAAATTAGAAAGACGAAAAAGATGCTCAACCGATTCACCGCAGCGTCGCTGATATTGAGATGGCCCCTCTCCAATGGTGTTTGAGATTGGCTTCGCTAACTTCTTATCCCCCGCCACAGCCCCCGACCCCGGGTTGGCCTTCCCCGGAGCCAGCAGCGTCCAATAGGCTTTCGGACGCTGGCCTTTCGAAGCCGTCCATCAATGTGCCAATATCGGCGCGGAATATCAACATGGACGGTTTCTGGCGAGCTGCAACAGGCGACCAAGTGGACATAGACAAAGACCTGAGCGCATTCAAACTATGCCTGCCGATTTCACCATCACATTGATCTCATGGCACCCGCTTCTCCCTCACCAATTCGCTGTGACGGGGAAACATCCAAACACTTCGCAATCATGCGCTTTAAATCCTCCGGCGAATACGGTTGCACCAGGTATTCTGAGGCGCCGGACTTGGCGATACGAAATGTGTCTCTGACCGAGATGAACGAGGATAGAGCCAGAATCGGAAGGTCGGGTGCCGTCTTTCGGATGGAAGCGAGCAGGTCATACTCGGATTCCGAAAACTCCCGAAACTGGAATATCATGATCAGGGGTCCTGCATCGGCGAGAAGCACCGATAGTGTTTTTGCCTCATCAATCCTGAGAACTGTAAAATTCCACATTTCGAGGAGATCCGCCAGGCTGTCCAGATCTGTTCCCCGCATATTTACCAGAACGACCCTAGGCTTTGTGACCAATTTGGTATTCCTTTCATCCGTTAGGCGAGAAGCTAACGCCTTTGGGATATAGCAATATGCGTTCCCCAAAAATGCGATAGGGAGCCAGCGATCCCGGATTGCCTTTATCTAACTATATTTCTTGGATTTAACTGGTAATGGGCAGGAGAGATGTAGGTGAGATCAAAATGGAGATGGACGGTGCTCTGTCTAAAATTCGGCAGGGAGCTGTCTAATTTTCGGCACCTGGTTCGAGCTCTTCCATTGACGAAAGGCCATATTTCTTCATTTTGGTCTGCAAGGTCTGGCGGGCAATCCCCAGCTTTTGAGCTGCCTGGCTTCGGTTTCCTCGGGCCTCCCATAAACAGAGCTCGATGAGCCCTTTCTCCAAATCTTCCAAAGACCGGATCGGCAGCTCGGACAGATTGAGAGGTTTCCGTTCGGGGTTATGGATATACTGAGGTAGATGCTGAATCCCGATAACATTTTCTCGACAATAAACAAAGGCCCTCTCCACCACATTTTTCAATTCGCGCACATTTCCCGGCCAAGAGTATCCCGCCAAAACGGGCAACAGGTCCGTCGTGCTGCCAATTATGGCTTTGCCCGTCTTCTGAGAATAGATCTGGATGAAATGATCCAACAAGAGCAGGATGTCTTCGGGGCGTTCTCGAAGCGGCGGCAGTTCAATCTCTACCGTGGCCAATCTGTAGAATAGATCCGATCTGAATAAGCCGCGCTTGATGTCCTCCCGCAGATTGTGATTCGTGGCAGAAATAATTCTGAAATCGGACTTCCGCATCCGATTGCTCCCCACTCGCTCGAATTCCTGGGACTCCAGGACTCGCAACAGCTTGGTTTGAGACGGCAGAGGAATATCTCCAATCTCATCCAGAAAGAGCGTCCCGCCATCCGCCAACTCAATGCGGCCCCTTTTGGAATAGAACGCTCCCGTAAACGCGCCTTTTTCGTGGCCAAAGAGTTCGCTTTCCACCACGCCGGGCGCCAGCGTGGCGCAGCTCACTTTTATCAAGGGACCCTGGGCGCGAATGCCGGCATAGTGAATATGATTTGCGAATAACTCCTTGCCCGAGCCGCTTTCCCCGATGATCATGGTGGGCGCATTCGATGTGGCCAGCAATTTGGCTTTTTCGAAGACATCCAACATGGCCGAGGAGCGCCCGACGAGGTTTTCAATCTTATACTTCTCGCACAGCTCCTGCATGAAATAGGCATTCTGATCCACCAACTGCTGCCGCTGGCGTTCCTTCTCGATGATCAATAGAAGCTCTTCCGGATTTACGGGTTTGAGCAGATAGTCTTCCGCGCCCAGTTTCATGGCCTTGACGGCGCTGTCCACGCTGCCATGCCCGGTAATCACGATAAGCGCCGGGCGCTTCTCGACTTGTTCGCGGATTTTGGCCATCAATTCAAGCCCGTCCATCTTGGGCAGGAGCAGATCCACAATGACCAAATTGTAGTCAGGATCGTTGCGTAGAATTTTTAGAGCCTCTTCACCGGAATAGGCTTTGCCCACCTGGTAGTGACTCTGCTCCAAAACGTCCGCCAGGGATTCCACGACGTTGAATTCGTCGTCCACGATCAGGATTTTGAATGGATTCGGCATATATCACCCGGCCACCGGAAGCGTCACGGTAAATTTGCTGCCCAATCCGACGGTGCTTTCCACCTTGATATCGCCCTTGAAAAGCTTGACGATCTCACGAGAAACCGAAAGCCCCAGTCCCACTCCGCCGCCCGGCCTCTTGGTCGTATAGAAGGGCGCAAATATATTGGGGAGTGCGTCCCGGGGAATGCCGGGCCCATTATCCTCAATGGAAATGCAAATCTGTTGAGGCGCCCTCGGGTCGGCCGCTGAGGCGGGATGGTTTCCATCGGAATCGCACCAGGCGCGGAGGGATAGATTGCCGCCCTTAGGCATCGCCTGAATGGCATTCAAAATCAAATTGAAGAAGACCTGGGTGATTCTGGAGTTATCAATCATGGTGGGAGGCAGATCCTGAAATTCTTTGACGATGTTGACGCCCCCCGCGCGAATCTCTTTTTCCATCAAACCCAGGCAGTTCTCCAGGACTTCATTGAGGTGCACCTCTGAAAGATCAATGGTGGGCGTGGGGGATCGGGAGAAGTTCAGGAGGTCATTGATGATCTTGCGGCAACGGCTAATTTCGGTTTCGATCAGTTCAAAGTGCTTCTGGACCTTGGGTTCCTGATCCTCGATCTGTCGCTTGAGAAAAAAGTTGGAAGAGGTGATCGCATTGAGCGGCGAATTCAGTTCGTGGGCGACGCCGGCGGCTAATTGCCCCAGCGCGGCCATTTTCATGGATTGCAGCAATTGCACCTCGAGCTGCCGCTTCTGCGTGATGTCGCGGCAGATCACCTGCCAGCAATCCATCCCCTCATAAGTTATATTGCCCATTAAGCAATCAATATAGCGTCCGGAACCATCAGGCCGCCGGATGAGAAGCTCTTCCCAATCCGCCGGCTTGCCGGCCTCTAATTCGCACTCTATCAAATCTCTGACATGCATTTGCTGAAGCCGCTCCTGATCGTATCCGAAAAGAGCGCCCGCTGCGGCATTCGTCTTTAGGATTTTTCCGGTCGCTTGGCTGACGACCAAGATGCCTTCCTGGGAGTTCTCGAATAGGCCGCGATACTTCTCCTCGGATGCGCTCAACTCGGCCGTGCGCTCCTTGACCATCCCTTCCAGATTCTCCGAATACTCTTGCAGTTGGGCGCGGGCCTTTTTGAGCAAGGCCTGTTTGGTCAGGAGACTGATCAACAGGTAGAACAGTATCCCGGCAAAGGCGAGGAAAATGAAGATGGAGACGACTACGTAAGTCTGGATTTGAGGCGCTTGATCCATGGGATGCTCACCAGCCAGAACAGCAGGGTGATCAAGGTGGCAGAATAGGCAAAGTCGAAATTCTGGAAGAAGTCGAATGTGAGCATGATCGTGGATAAGCTCTGCAGAAAGGAATAAATAATCAAGCCGAAGAAGACAAAAAAAGAACTGATTTCATGCACAAAGCGATCCTTGATGATGATGATTGATAGGGCCGCAACCGATCCGAGAAAAAGGATGGTCTGGGCGGCAAAATCAATGGCATTCATGATTTGAAAATTCTTCAGTTGCACGGTCTTAAAGGCGCCGTAGCTCACCGCCAACAATATGAGCACACTCAGTAGCAACAGAATTTTCCGATTCATCGGCCTCAAGAAATACGCCGCAATGGCGCCAAGCTCGTACAATAACAGCAGGCACCAGCCGGCCAAGCACACCCGCGCGTCTTGTCCGGAAATTAGGGAAGCGATGCCACCCACAAATATTAAGTAGCTGAGAGTTATCGGGATGGCCGTGGGGTAGCCGCGTGGATCGAGCATTTCTCGCAGATGACCGACCGGGAATACGACCAATCTAAGGGGAGACCGGGATTTCGATTCCAATAAGAATAAATACCATAAAATGGCAACGATCCCGGACACAGCGAAAACGCCGTGCGTTTGGAAAAATTCAACCAGGGAATTCATAACTTTCGGCTAAGAAAGGCATAATTACTGGCATTGTGGCAAATTGAAAAGTCCCATTATGGCCAAGGCTTTGGCCGATATGCTCCCTGATAGCCGCACACCACCGAGCCCCCGCCTCCGGGTCCGGTCCCCACCGCCGTCACCGTGTATTGAGTCCCATCCGATGCGAGCTCCCAATCGCCGCCACTCGCCGGCTTATACTTGACCACACCGGTGAGGTTGCTCAATGTCACCAAAGCGGGAGAGCTAAAGAAGACCCCGGCATCCGAACGGAGCCGGACTTGATAATTGTTGCCTTGAGTGTTGCGGGATTCGTGGCCCTCGTCCAGTTTGTCACCGACGGAAGCGGCTACCCAGTTGTTGCTTGACGAATTTCTGCGCTCGGTGCCGACCGGAGTGGTTTCGAATTCTGCCAATGTTGCCATGAGAAATCCTCCTCTGAGTTTTGTTGGATATGGCCCGGATTTTCATCCTATGGGCATAATTTACGATTTCAAAAATTGATATACAACAAGATATATGCCAAAAGCTGAATCCCAATTCCCTGGATTCTTAGATTTCTATTATATTGATTTAAATGATGTTAGAAAATTTGGATGTGTAGCCAAGAGTCAATCCTAAGGCATCCCCTGCCGAAAATTAGACACCACTGTCCAAAATCCGGCACCGACCTACGTGAAATTGGAGGTGTTCGATGTCGCCGGTCAGCCCGTGGGGGCCGAGCTCGCCCCGCCCTGCTGGTACAGCGCCGGCGCTCACCGAATTATTTTGATGGGTCGGGGCTGCCCTCGGGCATCTACATCTATCGGCTGGAAGCGGGGGAATTCACGGCTGCGGGGAAAGTTGTGTTGCTCAAATAATCCCAAAGGCCAAATTCCGGCCAGAGGGAACGCGGGCGCGGCGCAGGCTGCGCCCCTTTTGCCCCATCTGATCGAACACCGGCAGATTTCAGGCTTGCTTTAGACCGGGAATCTTTGTATATTGTCAGGAAAGCTAAAACGACGAGGAATACATGCGAAAAGGGCGAATCGGCATTTTGATCCTGGCCATGGGACTGGCCGGTTTTTTTATCTGGCGGCAAATGGGGCATCTTGGGCTGCCTCTGAGCAAAGCTCCGGAAGCCGAGAACGAGGAAATCGAACTCGAAAAGGGCGAAAAGCCGTCGGACTGGTTTTGGCGGCAGAGAGCCTATCCGCTGGACACGGTCAACATCGCCGCTTACCATGAAGCCATGGATCAGGCGAAACGGATGCGAGACGAATACGGGCAGTCCGACGAGGTCATCTGGCAGGAAGCCGGGCCGAACAACATCGGCGGGCGCGTTACGGCCATAGCATCGCATCCCTCTTCGCCCAGCGTGATCTACGCCGGCGCGGCGGATGGCGGGGTGCTTAAATCCACCAACAGCGGATCCACCTGGACGCCGGTTTTCGATGCTACGGGTGCTCTCGCTATCGGCGCCATTACCATAGATCCGTCCAATGCCAACACGATTTGGGTCGGTACAGGCGAAGCGAATACGTCCGGCGATTCCTATCCGGGCGACGGTATTTATCGCTCCACCAATGGCGGGGCGGCCTGGCAGAATATGGGACTGCCGAACTCCTACCACATCGGCCGCATTGCCATTGATCCGACCAATTCGCAGAAGATTTTCGTGGCCGCCACGGGGGCGCTCTTCACGACCAATCCCGAGCGCGGCGTCTACCGCACTCTGAACGGCGGAACGACCTGGGAGCGGGTGCTGTATCTCACCGATTCCACCGCGGCCATTGACGTGGTGATCAATCCGCAGAATCCGCAAATCGTCTATGCCGCCATGTGGGAACGGATCCGGCATCTGACCAATCGCAACGTGGGCGGCATGACCAGCGGCATCTGGCGAAGCACCGACGGGGGTACCAACTGGTCGCAACTAACTTCGGGGTTACCTCCCAATTCTGCGACCAATGGGCGTATCGGGCTGACGATCAGCCTGGCCAATCCCAGTATTCTCTACGCCGTTTACTCCAACCATCCCGGCGATATGATGGGAGTTTGGAAGACCGCCAATGGAGGCGACACCTGGACCGCGGCGACCTCCCCGGGAACGAGCACCTATAATGGGTTCGGCTGGTACTTCGGGCAGATTATCGTTGATCCGGTGGACGTCAACAAAGTATACGTTCTGGGAGTACCCCTGCGCAGAAGCACTAATGGAGGATCATCCTGGTCCACCATCGGCGGCAGCATGCATGTGGATCATCATGCCCTCTGGATTAATCCCAACAATACCAACCTGATCTATGACGGCAACGACGGCGGCGTCTATTTCTCGACCAATGGCGGCACCGGTTGGACGAAATGCTACAACCTGCATGTTTCGCAATTCTATGATATCGAGATTGATTATCTCCTGCCGCAACGGCTCTACGGCGGCACGCAGGACAACGGCACTCTGCGCACGCTGACCGGCAACCTGAACGACTGGACCATGATTTACGGAGGAGACGGCTTCCACTGCATCGTGGATTTCACCAATTCCAACATCATTTACGCCGAATATCAATACGGCGAAATGGCCAAGTCCACCAATGGCGGAACCAGTTTCGCTTCATGCCTTTCCGGCGTGAATTCCGCCGACCGGCGCAACTGGGATACACCCTTTGCGATGGATCCCTCCAATCACAATAGCCTCTACTACGGCACCTATCGCCTTTACCGCACGACCAATGCCGCGTCGAATTGGACCGCCATCAGCTCGGACCTGACGGATGGGCTTTCCAGTGGGAATCTCGTCTTCAACACCCTCACCACCATCGCCGTGGCTCCGACGAATGGCCAGGTGATCTATGTGGGAACCGATGACGGCAACGTCTGGGTGACGCAGAACGGCGGGACGAATTGGACGCCCATTTATACGAGTCTACCGGATCGCTGGATCACTCGCGTGGCGGTATCGCCGCAGGACGCGGGGATTTGCTATGTGACTCTGTCCGGTTATCGCATCGGCGAACCACTGCCGCACGTCTATCGCAGCACCAACTATGGCGCCAATTGGACGAACATATCGGGCAATCTGCCGGAGGCTCCGGTCAACTGCATCGTCGAGGATCCGCTGAATCCGCAGCAGCTCTTCATCGCCAGCGATGTCGGTGTCTATTCCACGACCAACCTGGGCGTTACCTGGCAACCGCTGGGGAGCAATCTGCCGATCTGCGTCATCATGGACTTGAAGCTGCACAACCCCACGCGCAAGCTCGTAGCGGGGACGCATGGTCGTTCGATGTATCAGGCGACGCTGGATTCGCTGGTGTCCTATCCTAACGTCAATATCACCATGACGCCGATTAATCCGCCGATTATCATCCCAGCGACCGGCGGCAGCTTCAGTTACACGGTCGCGATTCTCAATAGTGAACCAACGTCTCAGACCTTCGACGGCTGGATCATGCAGCAGTTGCCGGATCTTTCCTGGCAGGGTCCGATGCTGGGGCCGGTTACATTGACGTTGTCATCCGGAGCAACTATAACGCGGCAACGCAACCAATCCGTCCCGCGTTCGGCGATGCCCGGAACCTACACCTATCGCGGCTATGTCGGCGATTATCCCGGCGCAAAATGGGATAGCAGCAGTTTCAATTATACCAAAGTAACAAGCGGCGCAGGGCCGAGCGTCAATTCGTGGCTGAACTCCGGCGAGCCTTTCCCGGGCGAAACCATGATGACGGCGGATCAGATACCGGCTGGCTTCGCATTGCGAGGGGCTTTCCCCAATCCCTTCAATGCCTCAACAGTTGCGAGTTTCGAGTTGCGAGTTCCGAGCCACATCAGCCTTAAAGTCTACGATACTGCCGGAAGATTGGTGGCGACGCTGGTGGACGGCTGGCGAGAAGCGGGAACGCACGAGGTGACGTTTGATGGGTCGGATTTGCCTTCGGGAATTTACATCTATCGGTTGACCGCGAGAGAATTTGAGGCCAGCGGGAAGATGGTGCTGCTGAAATAAACACGACCGAAGCGCAGGGTGGCCTTTCATCGCCGCCCCAATTATTCAGTTGTTCTCATTACTAAGAGATGATTAATGCTTGGAGGTTTCTGATGCGATTCAACTTGCTAATTATCATGACAATAGCTTGCGCTCAGATTACCACAGCGCAGCCGGAGCTCCTCTGGTATCGTATCTACGGTGAAACGATAGGTTACTATGAAGCCGAATCAGTCATAAATGTGGGCGAAAACGGATTCCTCATTGTGGGCTCATACTTTTATAATATTTTCCCGGGAGGCTATACCAAAGGATTTATCGCCCGGACTGGCACTTCAGGAGCAGTTATCTGGGCTTCCCTATATAGTGAAGAACAAAATCAGTCGCTTTATGACTGCATTCAGATGGATAGTGAGTCCTACCTCGCCGTAGGGGAAATAAGATCCGACTCGTCAGTTGAATCTCGAATATGGTTATTGAAAATAAATGACGCCGGCGAAGTCCTGTGGAGTCGCACTATAGGCACAGGCGTTAATGAAGTCGGACGTGCGATCAAACCGAGTGATGATGGCAATTATCTCATCGCGGGTTTGTGTGAACCAGGTGATAATCCCGAGGGATTGATTGCCAAAATTGATCCAGAAGGTAATCAACTATGGCTGCAGACTTATGGAGGCGTCGGCGATCAGGAGTTTTATGATATTATACCCGCCAGCGATGGCGGCTATGTCGCCGTGGGCATCTGCGACACGATTTACAACAATAGTGACGATGTCTATCTGGTCAAGGTGGATGAGATGGGCAACGAACTGTGGACGCAAATCCACGGTGAAAATAATTACGATTTCGCCTACAGTATCGAAGAAACGCCGGATGGAGGGTATATTCTGGCAGGAACGACCTCTAGGGAGACATCTGAATACTACGACTGTCTACTATTGAGAACAGATTCTGAAGGGAATGAACTGTGGAGTCAATTATATGACCATCAGGGAACTTTAAGTGGAGATTTTGGGCGGGACGTGTTGTTGTTGGATGATGGTGGCTTCTTGCTCTTGGGTAGCACCGGAGGGTATTATTACAATAGCACGGATATCCTCCTTATTCGAACTGATGAGCTCGGCGATGAGTTGTGGATGCAGGAGTATGATATCGAAGGAACCTGTTTTGGGAATTCGCTAATTGCCGCTGATACCGGTGGCTATATTGTAGCCGGTAGTTGCAGCGATGATGGCTTTCCGACGGCTTCCAGCGAAGCCCTCTTGATGCGGTTTTCTGAAGACCCGGTTTCGGTTAATCAAGAGATCGAAACGAGTATCCCTGTCATGATTCAGTTTAACATTCCTTATCCCAATCCCTTCAACCCCACCACGGTTTTCAGCTTCGAGATGCCAGATGCGAGCTGCGTGAGTTTGGGAGTGCTTGACATCTCCGGACGGCTGGTGGCGACGCTGGTCAACGGCTGGCAGGAGGCGGGAAGGCAGGAGGTGACATTTGATGGGGCGGATTTGCCTTCGGGAATTTACATCTATCGGTTGACCGCGAGAGAATTTGAGGCCAGCGGGAAGATGGTGCTGCTCAAATAAGGACGAAGCGCCAAGAATGAAGAGCCAAACACTAAAATATCTTCGGAGGTGGAGATGAAGAAGCAAGCTTGCGCACTGTTGGCGGCCTTGATCCTGTATTCAGGAACCGCCTATGGCCAGGGCTGGCGCATCGAGGCGACGGGCAGTATTTATGAAAATTGGGGATCGGCCCAGGTCGTGGCCGCGCAAGGCGACTATGCTTGCGTGGGAATGATGCAAGATGTGGACAGCGGACTGCTTTCCGTGGTGGACATATCCGCGCCCTCTGCACCTGTGGAGCTGTCTTCCATGGCGCTGCATGATGAAATCGGAGCGCTGGCCATGCAGGGTGGTGTCCTCTACGTGGGCCTCAAGAATCTCGGCCTGGTCACATTGGATATCTCCAATCCGCTGCTCCCGGCCCTGCTCTCCACTCTGACCACCCCGCCCGGTTTTCGCGATCTGACCCTGAGCGGGAATCGGATGTACGCGGTGCACTCGACCAATTGGTACCATACGGCTATAGCCATCTACGATCTTACCGATCCCACCCAGCCCGCGCTGCTGGGCAGCTACGTGTTCGAAGCCGTCGTCATGGACGCGGACGTGGCCGGAAACTTTGTTTATGCGAGCAGCTACACGGGCGGCTTCTGGGTGCTGGATGTTTCCAATCCGGCGCTTCCGGTCCTGGTCGGCCAGCTCACGATTCCGGATAACGGCTTGAGCGTGGCGGTGCAGGGCGACTATGTGTACTTCGGAAGTTCAGATCATATCTTCACTCTGGACGTATCCAATCCGGCCAATCCGATGGTGGTCGGGGATGCCATCGTCGGCGGCTGGTTCGCCGATCTGATAATTTCAGGAGAATTGCTTTACGCCAATGGCAGCTATAGCGGCGTAACTATTTTGTCACTTTCTAATCCCGCGCACCCCGCCTTTCTCAGCAACTGCCCTAATAGCGACAACCTGGCGGATATGACTCTAACAGGAAACACTATCCTCGGGGCCAGCGGCGGGAACGGAATCAAGGTTCTGGATATGACCGTGCCGCAATCGCCAGCGTTACTCTGCGTCTACTCGGCGCAACGCAATTTCCAGGAAGTGGCGGTGCGAGACAACCTGGCCTACTTAGCCGCTCAGCCAGGCGGTTTTCTGATTGTGGACGTCTCGGATCCTTCCGCGATGGTTCAAATCGGATGCCTGAATACCATCGGCTCTGCCACCCATCTGCTGCTCCAGGGGGATTACGCCTATGTGGCGGGAAACTGGCAGGACAGTTCAACCATCGTGAACGTCTCTGATCCGGAGCATCCGTTCGTGGCGGGTCAATATTATCTTAATGGCCATTTCGCCGATTATGTGGAGGATACCGGCCTGGCCTACGCCTGCGATACCTGGTATGGGATTAAGATCTTTGACCTCTCCACGCCCACCAATCCAGCCTTGGTCGGCTCCTACCAGGATCCCTCCGGAGGAATAGTGTGGGACCTGGCGGTGGACGGCGATTTCCTATTTGCCATCGCCGGTTATTACGATGACTTGGATGATTGGTATGGAGACAGTTTGATTGTGCTAAATATCGGCAACCCCGTTGCTCCCGTCTTGGTCAGCATGAGCGACCTGGCACAAGATCCGAAAAGGATTGAAATAGCCGATGGCTATGCCTACATCGCGGGATCTAATCCTGACCTTCGCGTCGTGGACATTTCCAATCCCGCCGCGCCGATCACCGTGGGTACGGTCAATTACACTGGAACGGCCACGGGCTTGCAGGTCGTCGGTGATTACGTCTATCTGACCGGCTATGGCTACCTGCGGGCCATCAACGCCGCCAATCCCACTCACCTGGTCCCGACAGGAAACTACAAGCTGCCACAGCAGGCGCCGCTGGATGTGGTGGTTCAGGACGAAGTGGCCTTTGTCTGCAACGGTGAGCGCTTCGAGACATACGACTGCTCCGCCGCCAGCCCATTAGCAGAATTCTCCGGAATCGAGGCGCCGCCGGTAGGCAGCTCAGCGCCGGAAATCTGCAACTTAATGCGGGTCCGTCCCAACCCCTTCAATCCAACCACAGCCATCAGCTATCAGCTTTCAGCCGACAGCCACGTTAAGCTCCAAGTGTTCGACATTTCCGGACGCCCGGTGGCGACGCTGGTTGATGGCTGGGGGAAGGCGGGTCTGCATGAAGTGACTTTTGATGGCTCCAATCTGCCTTCAGGAATTTACATCTACCGCATCACGGCAGGAAATTGGTCGGCAAGCGAAAAGATGATACTGCTCAAATAGAAACGGTGAAGCAAGAGCAAGGAACTAGGAACTAGGAACTGGGAACTAAAAAGTTTTGGAGGCAACATGAACAAACACCGCTGTGCTGCAGCTTGCTATGTCGTGGCATCCCTGATTTTAAATGCCGTGACCTCCGCGCAACCCCTGCCATTTAATGTCTCATGGGTGGGACGAGAGAATCTTGACGGGACGAACCAGGGTATGGCGGTTAAAGGATCCTATGCCTACGTGACGACCTCCTTTTATGGCTTTCAAGGCGGATTGCAGGTGATTGACGTCTCCAATCCATTGAGGCCCCGCCAAGTGGGATACTGCACCATGCCATATTGGACTCATAACGTAGAGGTTTGTGAGCCCTACGTTTATGTGTGTTGCAGCTCCCTCGGCCTGTGCGTGGTAGATATTTCGAATCCGGCCGCACCTGCCTGGTTAGGAACTTATGATTCGCCGGGGCAGGCCACCGGAGTGGCTATCGTCTGGCCCTATGCCTATGTAGCAGATAATTATGCGGGTTTACGCATCGTGGACGTTTCCAATCCCTACCAACCCGTGGAAGTAGGATACTGTGAAACCCCCGGGGCAGCCCGGCGCGTCGAGATATCTCAAGGGTACGCTTACGTCGCGGATAATCAAGGAGGCTTACGCATCATTGACGTGACCATTCCCACAGCCCCCATCGAAGCAGGAAGTTATTCGGCATTAAGCTTTGTCGTCGCAGCCACGGTTCAAGGAAAATACGCCTACGTGGCCGATGAGGAGGAAGGCTTACGGGTGGTTAACGTTTCCAACCCGGAAGTACCAGTGGAAGTAGGATTCTGCCCACTACCGGGACTTTTAAAGGACGTGGAAGTTTCCGGGCCATATGCCTATATCGGCTGCGAAGCCTCCGGGATGCGGGTCCTGGATATAAGCACACCAACGGCACCGGTCCAGGTGGGCTGGTTTTTCGCTTCGGAAGGGGCTTATCAAGTCGAAGTTACCGAACCGATCATTTATTTGGAGACCCCCTCCTATCTCTGGACCCTGCAACTCGCTATGCCAGACCTGCGCATTACGCTGAGGCCGCTTAATCCGCCCATCGTGGTCCCCGCCAATGGGGGAAGTTTCGATTTCAACGTTGCGGTCACCAACCATGGCCCCACTCAAGAAGAATTCGTCACTTGGACCAGGATTAGGTATCCGGATAGCACCTGGACGGCCCCGATCTTTGGACCTACTTCAATCTTGCCGCCTCTCAATGTCGTGGTTACGCGTCGGTGCACTCAGACCATCCCCGCAACCTTTCCTGCAGGTCAGTATGACTGCGTTGGTTACACCACCCTGACTTATCCTGGTACGCCACTGGACAGTTCTTTTTTCACCTTCACCAAGAGCACGGTGATTGACGGTATTCCCTGGATCTGGGACACCAGCAACTCTAGATTATTATCTACGGATGAGAACCAGACACTCACCGCCACCTCATCCCTGCCACAGGAGACAGCCTTATCGGCCTATCCCAACCCGTTTAACGCCACTACAGTCGTGAGTTTCGAGCTGCAAGATGCGGGCTTCGTGAAATTGGCGGTGTTTGACATTTCCGGGCGTCGCGTAGGGGCGCACAGCAGTGCGCCCCTCGTTGATGGCTGGCGGGAAGCGGGAAGGCATGAGATCACCTTCGATGGTTCGAGTTTGCCATCGGGCATGTATATCTATCGTCTGGAGGCGGGGAAAGTCAGTGCCAATGGAAAGATGGTCTTGATGAAGTAAGCCGCCGCAATCGTGAGGCGAGAGGGCGTGCCGCGGCACGCCCCTTTGTGTTGGACGAAATCCTTCGAATCGCTATTTCTTTCATTAGGGCTTGACTCTGAACGGCGGCTGGATTAGATTTTGGCGATTACGGAGAAATCACGGAGGCATCAACCTCACCCCTGCGGAGGTCTTCTTAGATGACAAGGATAAGCATACAAGTGGCGGCGACCATCGCGGCTTGGGCGCTTGGCATCACCTGCCTTTCGCAACCGAGCGGCGGCCCTTCCAATCCCCCGCCTCCGGACACCCTGCTGACTGCTCCCCCAGAGATTCCGGCGGCCTACCAGCTTCAACTGAATCAAATGAATACCCGCTTGGATAATCTTGGCTGGTCTCTCGGAAAAGTGACGCAATTACTGCGCGACGACCTCACCGAAACGACGGAACGCGCGGCTCTCGAAGCCAACCAGACTCACGACCGGCTGGGCGCGTTGGAGGAGAAGGATCTTCAATTGCAGCGGCGCCTCGATAGGATTTCCAAAGACCAGCAAGGGTTAGCCAATTCCTTGCGCCGCGATATGGATACGCTTCGGGGACAGGACGCCGAACTTCAGCTCCATCAGGAAGTGTTGGCGGATACCCTTCGACAGTTCGCTCGATCAACAAGCGCAGACATCGAGAATATCCGACAGAATCTTCTTACTTATCGATTTTTAATTGGCCTGATTATTCTCATCGCGGCGGCCGCCGCCATCGCGATAATCTTGGGAATCCCCAAGGATCGCAAAAACAAGACCCTCATTGAAGAGAGCCTGAAGCTGAACGCCAGGATTCTCGCCCTGTTAGATCAGCAGTTGCAGTTAATGAATCTAATGGGAGTGGAGCAGAGTGAGGAAGAGAAGACGATTAATCATGCTCTGGCGGTGCGGGTCGGCATCGAGATTTTCCGCATGCAAAGGGGCTTTGAGAAGATAGATCCGGAGGTGAAGGGGATCAACGCCCTGAAGCATGCCCTGGCGCTGCTGGAGGAGGAGTTTATCCGGCAGGGATATGCCATCCGCGATCTGACCGGACAGATTTATCCCCAGGACTCGAAGGTCATCGTTAAGAAATCCACTGTGAATGACGATATCACGCCCGGCAGCCCGGTCATCGAAAAGGTGATTACACCGCAGATCCTATACCGAGGCGAGGTTGTTCATTTCGGAGAAGTTGAAATCGCGATTTCGTCGAAGGATAAGTAGGAATATATTTCTCTTATTGCCTCTTCCAGCGCGTTCCCGTCGGCATATCCTGCAGAATAACGCCCTCCTTGATCAGCAGATCGCGGATCTCATCGGAACGCTTGAAATTCTTCTCCCGTCGAGCCGCCAGTCTCTCCTGCACTAACGCCTCGATGCGGGCATCGTCCGCGAACGCTCGTTCATCAGGCTCGATAATGCCCAGCACGGCATCCCACCTCTTCAGCTTGGCCAGAATGGAGCCCGCGTCCGCCGCAGTGATTTCGCCGCAGGCGATGAGGCGGTTGGCCTCCTTCACCAAGCCGAACATGGCTCCCAGAGCGCCCGAGATATCCAGATCATTCGCCAGCGCCTCCTGAAAGCCCTGATCCGCAGTCTCCAGTAAATCGCTCACCTTGCGGCTCTGCAAATCCCCCGCCGCCGCATGCCTTTCGATCTCGGCCAACTTCACGCGCAGTTCATCCAGCCGATCCAGGGCGCTCTTGGCGGCCGCAAAGCTCTCGGCGTTTCCGGACTCTGGATCGTACATCAGGTTAAGCGGCTGGCGGTATTGAGCGGACATGAGAAAGTATCGCACCACTCGAGGCGAGTAGCCGGCGGAGGTGACGTCGCGCAAGGTGTAGAAGTTCTTCAGCGACTTGGACATCTTCTCGCCGTTGACGACCAGATGCGCATTGTGCAGCCAATAGTTGGCGAACTTGTCGCCGTAGCCGCAAACCGATTGGGCGATCTCGTTTTCGTGATGCGGGAAGATGTTGTCCACGCCGCCCGTGTGAATGTCGAAATGCGTGCCCAGGTATTTGGTGGACATGGCCGAGCACTCGATGTGCCAGCCGGGCCGCCCCTTGCCCAGTGCTGTTTCCCAAAAAACTTCGCCGTCGTCGGGCGTCCAGGCCTTCCAGAGGGCGAAGTCGCGCACGTCTTCCTTTTCGTATTCATCTGTATCCACGCGCTGGCCGGAGCGAAGCCCTTCGGGATTCACATTCGCCAGGCGCCCGTATTGCGGGAACGTGCTGATGCGGAAATAGATGGAACCATCCGCTTCGTAGGTATGACCTTGGGCCCGCAACTTCTGAATCAGATCCACCATTTCGGGAATGTGATCGGTGGCGGCAGGATAAACTTCCGCTCGTTCGATGTGCAGAGCATCTAAATCCTGGAAAAAGGCCTCCTTATAGACGCGAGTGTAATCCGCGACCGATTGGCCGCTTTCGCGGCTCTTGCGGATAATCTTATCCTCCACATCCGTCAGATTCATGACCTGCGTGACCCTGTATCCGAAGAACTTGAGCGTCCGACGCAGGAGATCTTCAAAGATATAAGCCCGGAAATTGCCCAAATGCGCGTAGTCATGCACGGTCGGGCCGCAGGTGTACATGCGCACTTCACCCGGAATAATCGCATGAAATTCTTCCTTCAGATGGGAGAGAGTGTTGTAGAAGCGAATGGCAGGCATGATCATTGACCGGCGTCGTGGCGCGGAGTCTGCGGAGCGCGGCCGCCGACGCTCAAGAAGCGGGATCGGTAGGCCGTGCCCTTATCGCGCGCCAGGAGGAGATAGAACCGCCAGGCGTAGGTCAGAGTGGATACCAGGATGAAGGAGAAGGCCAGCCAGAGGATGAACTGATCAAGGCGCGACGGCAGCCAGGACAAGAACGGGGGATTATGACGGAATTGCAGGGTATAGATAATCAACATCGTCGCCAGCACTCCGGACGTAGTTTTCCCCCAGATGTTGGAGGTTGTAATGATCTGCACGCGCCGGTAGAGGTAATATCCCAGGCCGACCACCGCGGCATCGCGCACGATTAAGAGGATGAAAAACCAGAACGGGAGGGGATTGGTGCGGCTGGGCGAGCAGAGAAACAGGCCCACACTGATCAGGCAGATCTTGTCCGCCACAGGATCCAGGACCTTGCCCAGATCGCTCACCTCCCCAAAACGCCGAGCCAGGAAACCATCGAAGTAATCGGTGAGGACCGCCAGGGCCATGAAGCCGAGAGCCCAAGCATTTCCTCTGGCGGTATTTTCGCTCAGCGCCCAGAAGATGGGCGGCAGCAGAAAGATCCGCGAAATGCTGAGAAGGTTGGAAGCTGTCAGGGTTTTAGTTTTGGTTTTAGACATGGCCGAATCTCCATCATTTCAAAAAGCTTCGAGCAATGTCCAGCAATAACTTGGGATGATGCGCCAGGGTCGTGCGAAAGATATTTCGCATGGTACGCTGATTCGGAGGCAATTTATTTAGAATTTTGGCGGCGTCGTTTAATATTTTATCCGTCAGGCGATGGACCGCCTCCTTCAAGCGGTAATAGCTGCGTTGTTCCGATCCCCAGCGCTCGTCCCAGCGGTCGGTGTAGCGGGCGAGCGCCTTCTCGCTCCAATCGCCCTGGCGAATGCATTCCGCCGCTGTGGAACCGGCCAGATCGCCTGCCGCCATAGCCGAAATGATGCCGCCGCCCGTTAGCGGGTTTGAATGGGCTCCGGCATCCCCAGCCAAAAGGATGCCAGGGCCGTGGATTTTCTTGAAGGGCTTGGCGGCCGGCACCCCTCCCGCCACACAGGCCAGGACCGAGCCTCCGGGATAATGCTTCTCAAGGAAACGCTCGAGATAGCCCTTGGCGGACATTCCGTCTGTTCGATCCGCGGCCACTCCGACCCCCACATTGGCGATCGTATCGCCCTTGGGAAAGACCCAAACATAGCCCCCCGGCGCGACCTCTTCGCCGAAGTGGCATACGACGAAATTGGGATTTATGGAGATGCCTCCCAGAGTCACCTGGTAGCAGGTCTCGAGATCCTTCAAGGCGAAGTTGGTTCTCATTCCCGCCCAGCGACCCACTCGGGATTCTATTCCATCCGCGCCGATGACCACTTTGGCGCCAATCTCCATTTCGCGATCGGGGAACTTGACTCTTACTCCGGTCACGCAGCCGTCTTGCCGTCGCAAGCCGCACACATAGGCGCGCGTCATGATTTGGGCGCCGGCCAGAGCCGCCCGATGCCCCAACTCAGCGTCGAAAAGGCGGCGGTTGAGGACATAGCCGACTTCATCGGTATTCACTTCGACGATGGTCTGGTCCGGCGCCACGAATCGAACATCATTCACTTGGTGTGCGATCCACGGGCCGGGATCTCCGACGAGGAGATCCAGCGATTTGCGGCCTACAGCTTCGGCGCAGCGCACCGGCAGCCCCAGCTCGCGGTCTTTCTCGAACAGAAGAGCGGAGGCGCCGCCCTGCGCCGCCGATCTGGCGGCCATCGTCCCTGCCGGGCCGCCGCCCACAACGATGAC
>Ga0315284_10001568_pt1 | contig 32634 bp, 15 predicted proteins | sample YL17G09_16_MG_FD_203696 | JGI IMG/M metagenome (GOLD analysis project Ga0315284, IMG submission 203696) | Sediment microbial communities from Yellowstone Lake, YNP, Wyoming, USA - YL17G09_16 | ecosystem: Environmental > Aquatic > Freshwater > Lake > Sediment | place: USA: Wyoming | collected... | reverse complement strand
GAGACAGAGAGAGAGAGAGAGAGAAGAGAGGAAGAGAGAGAGAGGGCGAGTTTTGAAAGGAGAGGTGGGTGTTTTTCGCCTGAGAGAAAGAGTGTTTTTTTTTCCAAATTATTTTTTTCCCTTCATACGAGATAACAACAACAACATCCATCCGTTTACAATTTTGCTTCCTTTTGTTGTTCACTCGTCGGAGGCGACGGAGAGAGAGAGAGAGAAGGGGCAAGGAGAGAGAGAGAACGAGAGAGAGGGGGACAAAACAAGATTGAGGTGTGTGTTAACAAACAAAAAGGACTCTTGTTCGTTTTATTTTCTTTCAGAGAAGCCACTTTTTGTTTTACAAGCATACGCTTGCTACGGTGGGCTGCGACAAAAAAGGGCAATGTTTATAAAAGAGGAAATCGCGGCGGAGGCGTCTACTTGGGAGAAGGTAGAGAGGCCAGTGCCGTTACTATATTTTTTAAAGAAGTTTTTGAAAAAAAGTTCATACGAAAAGAATCAAAAAAAGGCCTCCCTGCCATTTGCCTTTGAGCCAGCAAAAACAAAGGACAACGAAGGGCTGAATATTTTGCTGTTGCCTTTCTGTTCTAGAGAAGAGTGACTGGTGAGAAGTCAGTTGGACGGCGGTCTAAATAAACAGGAAAGCAAACCGGAGAAACGGAATAGAAAAGGTGTTTTCGATCCCCGTTTTCTGCTGCCCCACTCCAACCTCAAGAGGTCGCAGCGGCGGAGGTGGCGTTCGGCCCGTCCGAAGAAGGGGGCACAAAAACCCTTCGCCACCAGGGCCTCTGCTGCTGCTGCTGCTGCTGTGATGACGGCAAAACGGCATCCGTCGAAGCGAAAGAAGCAGGCGACGACGACGACGAAGACGCCACTCGGACGCGCTCGTCGTCGCCGTCGTCGTCGCTTGTGCTGCCGGCGCCGAGGCTGCCGGCGACCGCAGCAGCAGCCTCGGCCGCCGCGGCCCTCCGCGCCACCGTCCTCGCCCCGAGAGCCGCTCCCAGGGCAGCCGCGGCGACGGCGGCCCCTCCAGCGGCGATCGTGGCCGCCAGCGCCGACGTGGAGAGCCTGATCGAGGCGTGCGAAGAAGACGAGGAAGAAGAAGACGAAGAGGCCAGCGCCCCTTCGCCCGGGTCCTCGCCGCCCCCGCCGGCGCGGACGACGCCGGTGCCGGCCCGCTTCCGCAGCGACGCCGGCAGCGGCCTCGAGCAGCTGATGGTGGTGTTCCTGAGGCTGAACGTCGCGGGAAGCTCCCCGCGCTCGACCGAGCCGGGAACAGAGCATTCAAAGTCGCAGTGCGCGCAGGAGAAGGCGACCCGAGGAGCAGCCAGATGCCCTCCGGCCGCCGCCGCCGCCGCCGCCGCCGCTCCGCTGCTCGCGCGGACGAGCGTGACCCCGTCCGCCGCCGCGCCCGCGCCGCCGGAGGCGGCAGCCTCCGCGACCGCGGCCGCGGCGCGCTCGAACTCGGGCGTGCAGAAGTCGTACGACAGCTCGACGTCGGAGAAGACGAGCCACCCCCCGGCGCTGACGCCGACGGCGCCCGCGGGCGTCAGCGAGCCGCGCAGCGCGCCGGGCAGCTCGCGCCCGCGGTAGGAGCAGCGCGTGGCCGGCTTCACCGCGCAGCCCGGGTCCGGGGCCTCGATCGCGAGGCCCTCAAAGGAGACGGACCCCCCGGACCCGGCGGCGACGACAGGAAAGACGCAGTCCCTGGCCCCGGGCTCGTGGAGGCACGAGAGGCGGACCGGCCGCCGCCGCGGCGGCGGCGGGCTCCCGCCGCCGGCCGGTGCCGCCGCGCCCGCGCCCGCGCCCGCGCCCGCCGCGGCGCGGAACACGACGTCCCTGTCCTGCACCAGCGCCGCGGGCCTGCCGTGCCCGGCCCTCGGCAGCACGAGGTCGTCCTCGCAGAGCACAGTCCTCGAGCCCGCGGAGCCCAGCGCGGCGGAGAGCTCGAGCGGCGTCCAGACGCGCGACGCGACGGCGGCGGCGGCCCGACCCTCGCCCGGGGAGGACGGCTTGCCCGCTCGGACGAAGCCGGTTTCGGGGCACCAGAGGACAGTGTCGACGATGACGAGGCGCGCAAAGGAGGAGGAGGCCGAGGAGGAGGCTGAGGAGGAGGAAGAGGGGGCAGCGGGATGCGACGAGGAGAGGAGCCTCCTCCTCAGCGGGGACCGCCGTGGCCCCGCAGGCGCCGGCGCTGCCGCCATCGCTGCCGCCGCCGCCGCAGCGGGGGGGGCTGAGGAGGACGACGGCCTCTGGACGCTCCCGAAGAGCGCCAGCGGGTCCATCGCGGCCCGCTCGATCACCACGTCGCCGTCCTCGGCGCGGCGGAAGGCGGCGCTGGGATCGGCGGCGAGCAGCAGCGCGCTGTCGACCCTCCTGCCGACGGAAGGGTCGGCCCCGCCGCCGCCGCCGCCAAGGGGAGGGGCCGGCGCCTCCGCTGCAGCAGCAGCAGCAGCAGCAGCAGGCGCCGCCTCGGCGCTGCACATCCCCCGCTTGGCCCGAAGGTCGCAGCCGGTGAGCTTGACCTCGCCTCCGGCGTGCACGTGGAAGATGGAGAACATCGCGCCTCCGTCGGCGACCGCAGCGCGGCCGCCCACGGTCGCGTCAGCCCTCGCGTTCGCCGCCGGAGCCTTGGCCGAGATGCCGGCGAGCGACAGGCCCGAGAGCTCGACGGCGACCCCCTTCGGGACGTCGACGTGCAGCGTCAGCCTGGTCGCTGCCTCGAGCGCGGAGGAGGAGGAGGACGAGGAGGAGCCTCTCGAGGCGGCGCGCGTCCCGTTCCTGGTGGCGACCCCGACGCCGGCGCCCCTGGCCGACCGGAGCACGACCGGCGACGCCCGCACAAAGCCGCCGTCGCGGTCGAGCCTGGTCGCGGGGGCCCCGCGGTCGATCCCGGCAAAGTCGGCGTCGTAGACGCTCACGACGCCCTCGAGGGTGATGACCCTGCAGGCCGGGGTGGCGAGCGCGACGAGGAGCTCGCGGCCGGTACCGGCAGAGCACTCCGCGGCGTCGGCGTAGGGCGGCGGGGTCGAAGAAGACACGGCGGACGGGGAGGCGTCGCCTGCCGTCGAAATCGTTTTCGGGATTGGAGCCGATGCTGGGAGCGCCGGTTTATCTCCGTCGGCGCCCTGTGCCACAGCGATCGAGCCAAGCAGGACCACGGCCGCTAGCGAGAGAGAGAGCGCCAGGAAGTGGCCACCGCGGCGGCGCCGGCGGCGAGACAAATTCCGTGACAACGACGAAACCATGTCCAACGAAACCGCGTAGCTACTCTCCCCCAGAGGGCCAAGCACGGTGAGAGACTGTTGCCGCGCCCTTGCTTTTTTTTCCCTCTCGGGCGGCCGATGAAAACGTGTAGGTAGCCTGCCTCAAAGCGGAGATGGGAATCAGAGGAGTCGCAGAGGAGGAGGGTTGCTATCCGTGCCGAGTGCGCTCTCGAAGAGACCTGATTGTCTTGGCTTGGAGCGAAGAAGGATTGAAACTGAGCAAGATCACTCTCGGACCATGAAAAACAATTTCCACTCCTGGTAACTCGCATCATGGCCGTTCGCGTCCATCTGTGAATCTCGGCGTCTCGAAAGGCATTTAAATAGACCTTGAGACGCGCGGGGAAGTGGCAGAAGACATGATGGCCGCGGCGGAGCCAGCAGGCTCGTCGAGCCTACGACGGGCGACGGTGGCACTGAGACGCTCGCATCCGCGACGACAAAGCGGGTGCCGCCATCGCGGGCCGAATCTCCCGCCCCTGCTTTTCACCCTAGCGGTCTTCTCTTCCTTGATTTGCTGCACTCGTGCAGACCCCATGCGTAAGTACTTCCCGTAATTTGTCACAATTCGAGCAAAAAAAAGCGCAGTTTCCCGCGAGGGGCCGCCAACTGAATGTTTTCTTGCCGGCAACTAAGATCGTTTTTGATATCGCCAGTGTTGTCACCGCCTCTTCCGGGCCTTTCAGCTTTGAAGATCCGCGCTTTACACGAAGGCGACGCTTTCAAACGGTGAATGATCTCACGATCGAGCGGTGACGCGACCGACAGAGCAATGCGAGGGCGCTTCTCGGCCGCGAGCGAAGTATTTTTCTGTTGGAGTTTCCGGTTGCCATCATCACCCCTCTCGTCGCCCCTCGCCCTCGCTCTCTCGCCCTCGCTGACCAGCCTCTTTTTTTTTCACTCCTCCCCCCCACACACACACAACAACGCAGCCGGCGGCAGCACCGAGCCCCACAAGGTCGTCGGCCTCCGCGCCGCGCTCGACCTGCACGGCGACGGGATCGTCCCGTTCCAGAACAAATACCGCAAGGTAAGTTTTTTCCTCACGTTTTTTTTAATTTTTTCCCGACCCTCGGCTCGATTTTTCGCTCATGCCTTTTCGCTTCTTCTTCTTCTTCTTCGCTTTCGTCTTTTCTCCCTCTCCCCCCCTCCGCTCCACTCCACTCCCAGGCGCTCCTCCTGGCCATCAACGACTCCGTACCAATCATCGAACTCGAAGGGCTGCAGCTGCTGTCCATCGAGGAGACGCTGCCGCTCTCGGGCCCCTCGGCGGAGCAGCTCGTCCGCGGCGGCGGCGCCTCTCCCTTCGCCCGCTCTCCCCCTCCCCCTTCCCCTCCTCCGGCGATCCCGCCTCGGAGGGCCCTGCGGCAGAGCGGCAGCGGCGGCGCCCCTTCCAACGGCACCATGGCGGAGGACGCGCACGTCCACGCGACGGTGCTCCTCGTGCCGAGGAACCCGCGCGACGCGCCCGCGGCCGCGCGGCAGCTCCGCGAGGCGGTTGGCGAGGGCAGCAGCCCCGCGGCGTCGCCGCTCGCGAGGGCGATGGCCGAGCGCGGCATCCCGGCCGAGAGGGTCGGGCTGATCTCGCTGACCAAGGGGTCGCTGGCGAGCTGGAGCGAGGGCGGCGGCGGGGGCGGGGGCTGGGGCACGTCGGTGGCGGCGGCCGCGGCCGGCGTGCAGCAGGAGCAGGAGGAGCAGCTGCTGCGGCGGGGCGCGGCGGCGTCGGCGGCGGCGGACGGAGGCGCCGGCGGGCTCTCGAACGGCGCCATCGCCGGCGTCGTCGCCGGTATCGTGGCCGTGGTCGCCGCCTCGGCGTGCCTCGTCGCGTTCGTCACCCGCGTCGCCGCGAGGAAGAGCGGCGGCGGCGGCGGAAGCGGCGGTGGCGGCGGCGGGAGCGGCGGCAGCGGCGCCGGGGCGGGAAGAGGAGGGGGAAAGGGCGAGAGGGGCGGCTCGAACAAGGCGTTCGACGCATCTTCTGCCCCCTTCTCCGCGGCCTCCGCGGCCAGCCCGTTCGCCAACGCGAAGCTGATGCCCTCGGTGCGGCCCTCGACCGCCGGGAGCGTGGCCCCCTCCGCGGGAGGCGAGAAGGCGGCGCCCCTGGCGACCGCGGGCTCTGGCTCTGGCTCGCAGGGCCGCGCCCGCGCGAGCTCGCCCTCCCCGGCCTCCGCCGCCGCCGAGGCCGCGGCGCTCGACGTGCCCTTCTCTGAGCTCGAGCTCCTCGCCCCCATCGGTGAGGGGGCCTTTGGCCGCGTCTGGCTCGCCAGGTGGGGCGAGACGGCCGTGGCGGTCAAGGTGCTCGACGCCGCGGCGGCGGCGGCGGCCTCGGCGCCTCCGGGCGCGCGCTACCAGCACCGGATCTGCGGCGGCGGCGGCGATGCCGATCTGCGGCAGCAGCAGCAGCAGCGGCCGCAGTCCTCCGTGCCGCCGCTGATCTCGGCCCTCCGCCGGGAGGCCGGGATCATGGCCCGCCTGCGGCACCCGAACGTGCTGCAGTACCTGGGCACGGTCGCCGAGGAGGGGAGCGGCGGCGGCGGCGCCTCTTCCTCTCCCATCACGGCGGTCATCGCCGAGTACTGCCCCCACGGGTCCGTCGCCGACCTCCTGGCCGCGGCGCGGGAGGCCGTCAAGAGGGAGAAGAGTAGCTTGAGCAGCAGCAGCAGCAGCGGCAGCTGCGGCGGCGATGCGGCTGCCGCGGACACAGCGGTGGCGGAGGAGGGGGGCAGCGGGGCGGAACCGCAGCCCCGGCTCCTCGGCCGCCCGCGCCCCGACGCCCGCGCCGTCCGCGCCGTCCGCCAGTGGGAGACCAGGCTCGCCCTCGCCCTGGGCGCGGCCAAGGGCATGCTCTACCTGCACAGCAGGACCCCGGCCCCGGTGCTGCACCGCGACCTCAAGGCCGCCAACGTCCTCGTCGACGGCTCGATGCGCGCCAAGGTGGCGGACTTCAACCTGGCAAGGGAGGGCGGCCCGCCCTCCAGCGGCTCCCCCACCGCCGCCGCTGCTGCTGCCACGGCCGTCGCGGAGGCGCGGGGGGCCGCCTCGTCCGCCTCGTCCGCCTCGTCGTCGCTCGGCGGCGCGGCGAACCCTCGCTGGCTCGCGCCCGAGGTGCTCCGCGGCGACAGCGACGGCGACGGCGCGACGACGGCGTCGGACGTCTACTCGTTCGGCGTGTTTCTCTGGGAGCTCGCGTGCTGGGAGATGCCCTGGGCGAGGGCCCCCGTGCCGTGGGCGGTCGCGATCGGGGTCGTCGAGCGCGGCGAGCGGCCGCCGCTGCCGACCGCGGGCGGCGCCGGCGCCGGCGCGGCGACCCTCTCGGCGACGCCCGGAGGCGCCCCCGTTGACGAACCCGGTTACCTCTCCCTGATGGCCTCGTGCTGGGCGCAGGAACCCGGGGACAGGCCCGGGTTCGCCGAGGTCATCGCGAGGCTGCGGCCGATCGCGGCCGCGGAGAGGCTGCGAAGGGCTTCTTGACTCGAGAGAGAAAAACCCGACAACAAATCTTTTGAAGTGTCGGCGACGAAATCGGAAAAACAAAACTAAAGAACTCGTCTGAAAAACGACATTGAAACACACCTACCCTTTCTTCCCCCTCCCCGTGTTTCATGACGATGAACACCGAGTGATCGGGAGCCTTTCCTGGCCTCATCCCCGCGAAAAAACAGCAAAACCAAAGTTCAAGGAACCATCTTTTTTACCCCCCCCCACCCATCCGAAACAAGTTATCCCCTCCTCTCTCCCCTCCTACCCCCCTCTCCTTCTCTCTCCCTCACTTGCCTTTTTCCTCCTCCCCCCCGAAGAAGACGGTCTCCTTCGCTCATCCCTCACGGGATGGTGCGTTGGAGTCGTGCGAAGCTTTCATTGCTATGCATTACTATTCCTTACAAGAACGGGGAGAACAAGGAAGAAAGGAAGAAAGAAAGAAACGGCGACGACCACGACGACGACGATGAGAGCGAGACAGCGACAGAGAGCGAGAGCACAGGGAAATACAAAATAAAAAAACCAAGAAGTCAAGGAAAACGTACAAGATGTTTTCGCTAACGACAGAATCCATCAAGTAGTGTTTGTGTGTGTATCGTGTAATCTTACAGCAAAGAAAGGAGAAACGCATCATTCGCAGACAAGCGGGAAGAAACGGTTGGAGAATTAAAGAAGGTCGAGGTCGAGGTCGAGGCGTCACAGGCCCAACACTCATCGAAAAGAGAAAAAGAAAAACTCTCGTCCTCTCTTTTTTTTCCCGAAAGTCCCTCTTTTTCCTGTCTTTCATCTCTCGCTGCTCCATTTTCGTTCTCTGATAAAGAGATCGCGCAGCCATGTCTGGCATCGGCAGCGGGGTGCGTCGCCGCGCGTTCGCTGGCCACGAGACGGAGAAAGCAAAGCGGTGGCGAATGAAAAAAACAAAGCCGCCCTTCCTGCGCGATCGACGATTGCCTCGATCGTCGACCTTCCTTCTATCTCACGTTCTTTCTCCGCCTCTCTTCCTCTCTGCCTTCGAACAACCACCGCCAACAAACAATAACAGTACGACCTCTCGGTCGGGACCTTCTCGCCGGACGGGCGCGTGTTTCAGACGGACTACGCGCAGAAGGCGGTGGACAACGGAGGGTGAGAGAAACGAGCCTTTATTTTCTTTCTTTTTTGATGGCATCGATCCACCGATTGCCATGCTCATTTCTTTCCCCTCGGTCGTTCATCGCTCACATCCTCCCCTGTTTACCTCTGTCTCTTTTCCTCGCCAATCACAACAGGACGGTTATCGGCGTGCGCTGCTCGGATGGCGTCGTGCTGGTGCGTGTTCGATCAAAGGGACTTTTTCAGAAGCAGAGGAGAAAACCTCGGCGGTGAGCGGCGGCGAGCGCTCTCTTCTGCTCTTCTTGAACCTCTTCTTCTCTCTGCCCGCCCCACCTCCCCCACACTCCACTCACGCACCCCTCCCTCTTCTTCCTCTTTCCCCTCCCCCCCTCCCCCCCCCTCCAAACCCTCCATCTCGAACACCAGGGCGTCGAGAACCTCTTCGTGTCCAAGATGCTCGAGCCCGGCACCAACACCCGCACGCACCCGGTCTCCAAGCACGCGGGGGTCGCGCTCTCGGGCGTCGCAGCCGACGGCAGGCAGGTCGCCCTCCGCGCGCAGGGCGAGGCGCTCGGCTACAGGAACACCTACGGGTCGCCCATCCCGGGCAAGATCCTCTGCGACCGCGTCGCGTCGTACGTGCACGCGTTCAACCTGTACTGGTACGTCCGGCCCTTCGGGTGCGTGACCCTGCTCGCGACGTTCGACGACGAGGAGGGGCCGGCGCTCTACGCGATCGACCCCGCCGGAGGAGCCTTCGTGAGTGGAATTGTTTGGGGTCTTTTTTGGCCTTTTTGGGGGCTTGTTTTTTAGGGAGAGAGAGAGAGAGAGAGAGAGAGAGAGAGAGAAGAGAGAGAGACGATCGGGAGGAAGCGGGGGGGAGGAGAAACAGGAAGCGAGAGAACCCTCTTCTTGTTCTGCTGTTCATCTCTTTTCTTTTCTATCCCCCCCCTTTCCTCCAAAACCAACCAACCTTCACAGCGTTACTTCGGCACCGCCGTCGGGAAGGGGAGGCAAGCCGCCAAGACCGAGATCGAGAGGCTGAACCTGAAGGAGCTGAAGTGCGAGCAGGCGCTCGTCGAGGTCGCGAAGATGTGAGTTTTGCTCCTTTTTGCTTGTTCTTTTTCTTTTTTTCCACTTTCATCCGCCGCTTTTTTTTGCTCTTCTTTTCCTTCTTCTTTCTCCTGTCTCTTCTGAATCTTCCTGTCTCTTTTTCCTTTTTAAAAACATATAAAAACCCACCCAAAAGCCTGCACTCGGTCCACGAGGGCGAGAAGCCCTTCGAGCTCGAGCTCTCGTGGATCTGCGACGCCAACGGGCGCAAGTTCGAGCGCGTGCCCGCGGACAAGGTCGCGGTGGCCGAGGCCGAGGCGAAGGCGGCGCTGGCAGAGAGCGACATGGACGACTGATGAATCGAATTTGATTTTTTTGTGTAAATACGCGGATGTCCATTCTTTCACTTGGTTTTATAAGACCATGGAGCAAGAGAGACGGGAGAGGGAGAGAGCGGAAGAGAGGGAGAGAGAATGAGAGGGTGGAGTTTCTTTTTTTATACATTTTTCAGTTCGTTTCGGTTCTAGTTTTTACATGTTTCCTCTCTCCTTTCCTTTCAGCCCGCGCGAGCCAATGCCGAAAATTGCAAGCGGTACGGCAGCGCCGGCCAGACCGAGATTGCGGCGGATGCAGCGTCTATGGCCTTGAGGCCCTTGAAAGCTCCGCCGCTCGCCGCCTCCTCCTCCTCGTCCTCCTCGTCCTCATCTTTCGTCCGCTTCCTCTTCCTCCTCTCATCCTTCTTCGTCGCCGTCTTCCTCCGCCACCGCCGCACGGCCACCTCCGGCGGGATCTGGCAGCCGTCCTCGGAGTCGTCCTCGAGCTGCAGCGGCACCGGCGCGGTGCTGTTGTTGTTGGTGTTGCTCGGGCCGCTGCCGTTGCCGTTGCGCTTCTTTTGCTGCTGGTGTTGATATTGCTGCTGCTGCCGCTGCTGCTGCTGCTGCAAGAGCATCTGCTGCCGCCGCTGCTGCTGTTGCTGCAGCCGCTGGAGCGCCAGCTGCCGCTGCCGCGTCGCGGACATCTCAGTAGGGTACGCGTCGCCGCCCGCCGCCCTCACCGCCGCCGCCGCTTCGGCATTGGAGGCTGCCGCGAGGAGAGCCGCCACGGCCTCTTGGGCCCCGGGCAAGGAGCCCGCGAGGCCGGCGGCGTCCCTCGCTGCGGCGGCGGCGTCCTCGGAAAGGTAAGACGACGATGGAAGGCCGCCGGCGCCGACGCCGACGCCGACGCCGACGCCGGCTCCTCGCCCCCCTCCCTCGCCGCCCGCGGGGCACGCCGCGGGGCACGCCGCGAACGGCCAGTGCGGCAGCGGCCTCGAGGCCGGCGGCGCCCTGTCGAGCGAGACCGGGAAGCCCGAGGGCGAGCCGCCTTGCTCGCGCGGGAGGGACAGCTCGCTAAGGAAGGCGAGGCGCGCGGCGCGGCGGGGCGGCGCGGGGGACGCCGCCTGCCGCCGAGCTTCGACCGCGGCCTCGGCCGCCGCCGCCTGCTGGGGGGGAGGGGGCTCCGCCTCCCGAGCCGCAGCCGGCGCGGCAGCCCTCTCCGCTTCTTCTTCTTCGTCGTCGTCGTCGTCGTTTTCGTCGTCGAAGACGGCCGCGGCGGATTGTCCGAGCGTGCTGGTGGCTGGAGCGGCGCGCGTCTGAGCGGCGGCAAGAGCAGCAGCGGCAGCGGCGCGCCTCGGAGCGGCGGCAAGAGCGGCGGCGGCAGTGGCAGCGGCCGCGGCCGCAGAGAGAGCCGCTGCGGCCGCGAGGACGGCTGCGTGGCGCAACTGCGCCGCGTGCCACAGGGTCACCATCACCAGGGCGAGATGGAGGGCCTGTCGTGGGCGGCGGAAGCAGGCCGCCGCCAGGAGGGCGGCGCGGGCGGAGGAGAACTCCATCGTGGATCAACAATGCAAGGAAAAACAAAAAAATGTCTTCAGATGAGGGGAAAAACACAAAACAAAAACCCTCAAAGCATTGGAAACGCGCCCAGAGAAACGAAGCGCCCAAAGGGACTCTCCGCCGCTACGACACCCGAGGAAGTGAAGAATGAAGGCTCTCTCTCGTGGGAGCGCAGGAGCAGCGAGAGCGGTGCGGCCAGGAGCGAGCGTCATCGCCTTCGCCCCCGCTCCTCCATGCCCGATGATTCGCGTCAGCAGCAGCAGCAGCGTCGTCGCCGTCGCCTCCCGTCGTCGCCGTTCGCTGCGGCGCGCCGTCTCCGGAAGACCCCGACAGGCCTCCGTCGTCGCCCCCTCCGCCCTCCCTCCCCCCACGCCCTCCTCCTCCTCCTCCTCCTCCTCCTCCTCGTCCTCCTCCTCCTCGTCCTCCGCCTCCTCGCCCTCCTCGTCCAGCCCCGACAGCGGCGACGACACAGCCGACGAAGACGCCCCCCCGCGGCGGGGCCGCCCCTCCCTCTCGCTCGTCCGCGCCCCGGTCCTCGACCTCTTCGACGCGCCGCTGCTGCCCACGGCCAGGGGCGCGGTCCGCCTGTTCGAGCCGCGCTTCCTCGCGGCCCTGGACGCCGCCCTCGGAGGAAGCGAGGAGGAGGCGCCTCCCTCGGTCCTGGCGGCGCCCTCGAGCTCGAGCCCGGCCCCGGCGGCGGCGTCCTTCGTCCACCTCTTGTCCGCGGAGAGGGCCCCGCGCGGCCTGCTCTCCGACAAGCACGGCTTGCCCCGCGTCGGGTCCCTGGCCTCTATCGTCGCCGTGGACAGGTCTGCGCGAGACGGCAGCGTCGTGGTGACGTTCGAGGGGGTCCGGAGGGTGGAGGTCCTGGCCGTGGAGGAGGAGAGAGAGGAGGGAGAGGGAGGGAAGGAGGAGTTTGGCGACGACGACAACGGCGTCGCCGCCGCCGCCGCCGCCTCGCCCGCGGCTACCTCCCCCCGCCCCCGCGGGGGCTTCTCCTCCTCCGCGAGGCACAAAGTGGCGTCGTGCGTGTTCCTGGACGACGAGCCGTCCGTGGCCGCCGCGGCCGGGATCCCCTCCTCGGTGCCGCTGGCCCCTCCCCCTCCCCCGCCGACGCCGACGCCGACGCCGCGGGCGCCGGCGCCGCCGACGCCGCCGGCGCCCGCTCCTTCTCGAAGCGGCAACGGCGGCGACGGCGGCGACAGCGGCGACGGCGGCAACGGCGGAAGCAGCAGCAGGATGACGATCTTGATAGACAACCCGCGCGCCGCGGCCCTCGAGCGGGAGCTCTCCGCGGCCCTCGCCGCGGTCGTCTCCCTCGCCGCGAGGAGGGCGAGGGCGTCGGGCTCGCCGGAGCCGAGGCTGCCGGCCGCCGTCACCCTGCTCGCGCCGCCGCCCGCCGCCGCCGCCGCGCCAAACCCCAGAAAAGCGACGACGCCGGCGGCGCAGGGCCTTCGCGCCGGGGGCTTCCGCGCCGCGGCCTCGGCGGTGGACGCGTGGAGGAACCAGAGCGGGCCCTCCTCCGCCGCCGCAGCCGCCCCCTCCAACCCCTATGCCTCCGCCCTCGCGGCGCCCCCGGCCGGGGCGGACTGTGGCGGCGGCGGCGGCGGCTCCGGCTCGCTCCACCGCCGCCGAGAGCTTTTTTCCTTCGCGGCGGCCAGCGCGCTCGACCTCGACGTGCCCGTCGCCGCGGCGCTGCTCCTCTCGACGTCGACGGAGGCGAGGCTGGAGTTTGTTTTGAGCGCCGTGAGGGGGCACCTGGCGGAGCTGACCGCGAGGGAGGCGCTGCGCGGGGTCGAGGGGGTGAAGGGCGCGGTGCCGCCCGAGAAAGAGCAAGAGGAGGAAGGGAAGTGAGAGCCGAGTCGATTTCGTCTTTTTCGTTCTGTACAACGCAAAAACACGCGCACAATAAACTGCGATATAGAAACTCTGGGGCTCATGTACGTTAAAACGGGGAATTGTACGTTTTCTTTTCGTGTCTGTTCTTTTTAGGAAACGACGGAGTGTAAAGAGGGAGAAAGAGAGGGGGGAAACTCGATGACGATGATTTGATCAGAAAAGTTGGAGCTTTCGAAAAAAAGTTCAATCACCTGACCTTGAAACCCTCTTCCGAGACCTCTCCTTCACTCTCTCTCCCTCCCTCTCTCCCTCTCCCGAAACTCGGAATTGCTGAGATGCGACGCGGCGCCGTCGAACTTGCCGCGCGCCTCGCAGCGGCGGCGGCGGCAGGAGCCCGCAGCGGCTTGCTGCCCGAGGCATCGTCGACGGCGAAAAAGGCGATGCCATCGCATTCGACCTCCTACCTCCTCCGTCCCCTTCCGACCTCGCCGCCGTCCTTCTCCTCGTCCTCCTTCGCCTCCTCGTTTTCACCCTTCCCCCCTCCCCCGGCCTCCCCTCGACCGGAAGGGCGGGAAACGGAAACGATGTACGGCCTCGTCCCCATGGTCATCGAGTCGACCCCTCGAGGAGAGCGCGCCTTCGACATCTACTCCCGCCTGCTCCGCGAGCGCATCGTCGTCGTCGGGGGGCCGATCGACGACGTGAGCGCCGGGCTGGTCGTCGCGCAGCTGCTCTTCCTGGAGAGCGAGCACCCGGAGAAGCCTGTGAGTTTTATTTCTCCTCTTCGTGGATGGGGCTTCAGATGGAAGAATGCGGGAAAGAGAGAGAGCGCGCGGGCTCTTGCTCTTCTCTCTCTCTCTCTCTCTCTCTCTCTCTCCCCCTCTGCGCAAAAAAAAAAACGAAATACTCACCCCCCTCAACTCCGTTTCTTTCACACACATCCATCTTTCATTCTTTCCCTCTCCCAAAAAAGATCAACATGTACATCAACTCCCCCGGCGGCGTCGTTACGGCTGGATTGGCCATTTACGACACAATGCAGTACATCTCCAGCCCCGTCGCGACGCTCTGCGTCGGCCAGGCCGCGTCGATGGGGTCGCTGCTCCTCGCCGCGGGGGAGCCCGGGCACAGGCGCGCTCTCCCGCACTCGCGTATCATGCTGCACCAGCCCTCGGGAGGGTACCAGGGCCAGGCGTCCGACATCCGGATCCACACGGAGGAGATCCTGAGGCTCCGAGGAATCATCAACCAGATCTATGCGAAGCACACGGGGCAGAAAGTGGAGGAGATCGCAGAGACGTTGGAGCGGGACACTTTCCTGGCCGCGGAGCAGGCGAGGGAGTTTGGGATCCTGGACGAGGTGATCGAGAAGAGGGCCGAGGCGGCCGAGGCGGAGTTTTGATCGTGTGTGTAGTTTTTGAGGTGGTGTGCTGTAATTCTTGGTTTCTTTTTTCCCGCTCATCGTCTTCTATAGATTTTTTTGGTTCCTCTTTCTCTCTCTCAATCGCGCTCTCTCGCTCTCTCGCTCTGTGGCTCGTTTTGGCTGCGGCGACAGATGCGCTCCGCGCCCCCGCGGGGCGACACAGCGACGACGGCTGCAACGCCTGCAATGCGACGGAGCTTCCTCGCCGCGGCGAGGGCCGCCGCGCTGCTCTCTTCCTCGACGTCGACCGCGAATCCAAGATCGAGCGCCCCTTCTTTGCTAGTGGCCTCTGGAGGAGCCCTGTGCTCTCTTTCGCAGCGGCGTGGCCTGCTCGTCGTCGCCGCCGCCGACGGGCGCAAGAAGATCGCCAATTCGGTCGCTGCAGCAGCAGCAACAGCAGCTGCTGCTTCCGCGGAAACGCTGGAGGCCGCTCCAGCCACCGTTCGCAGACGACGGACGACAACGATCTCGGCCAAGAAAGCGACGGCATCGGCGGCAACGACGCCCTCGGCCTCGGCCTCCCCCGATCCCCTCGCCCCCGCCCCTCGCGCCCCTCCGGCCCCCCTCGTCGACCTCCGCGCCTGCCTCCCGCCCGACCCGGCCCCCTTCGCGGCGGTCCAGCGCTGGATCCTCTTCTCGGACCTGCACGTCTGCGACCGGACCGTCGACGCCGCGGTTGCCGCGCTCGCGGCCGTCCGCGCCGAGGCGCGGCGCGACCCCTCCGCCAGGGCGGGCGTCGCGTTCCTGGGCGACTTCTGGCACGCGAGGGGCTCGCTGCCGGTCAGGCCGCTCAACGCGGTGCTGGAGGAGGTGGCACGGTGGAGGGACATCCCGCTGCTGATGCTGGTGGGCAACCACGACCAGGTCTCGGCAGGGGGCGAGGAGCACGCGCTCGAGGCCGTCGCGGCCGCGGCGAGCGCGGCCGGGGCGCCCGCGCACGTCTTCGACCGCCCCGCGCTGTTCCTCGGGGCGCTGTGGCTTCCCTACCGCAGGGACCCGGCCGAGCTCTCCGCGGCGATCGCTGCCGCGGCGGCGGAGGGAGACGGCGGAGCGGGAGGAGCCCCCTCCGTCGTCTTTGCCCACACCGATGTGATCGGAGCGGCCGCCAACGACGCCTTCCAGTGCGGTAAAGGGCTCGAGACCGGGGCGTTCCCGGCGCGGGCCTGGCTGGGACACTACCACAAGCCGCACGTCGTCGGCGGCGGCGCGAGCGCGAGCGCGGGCGCAGCAGCAGCAGCAGCAGAGGCAGCAGCAGCGGAAGGAGAAGAACTCGGGGCTCCTCGAAGAGCTGGTCGAAGGAAGAAGACGAAGCCGAGCTCGGTCGTCGAGTACGTCGGGTCCCCGTACCAGGTCTCTCGCGCCGAGGCCGGGCAGCGGAAGGCGCTCGTCGTCCTCCGAGGCCTCCCCTCCTCGCCCGCCGCCGCCGCTCTCTCCTCCGCTGCCTCCGGGGAGGGGGAGCCGCGGCACGACTGGTCGGAGATCGCGCGCGTGCCGCTGGACGTCGGCCCGAGGCACTTTGACCTGCGAGGGCTCGAGCCCGCGGCGCCGGAGGGGCTCCGGCCGGGGGACCGCGTCCGCTGGATCCTCCCGGCCGGCTCGAGCCCGCCCGAGGCCGACGCCCTCGCGGCGCGCCTCCGCGCCTCGACGGGCGCCGAGGTCGAGCTCCACATCCCCCCGCCGCCGGCGGCGGCCCCGCGCCTGGCGCCCGCCGAGGCCGCCGCGGGGCCCGCCGCGGTCTTGAGGGCGTACGCCGACTTTGTCGGGATGAGCGACGGGGCGAGGAGCGGAGGCGAGGCGGTGCTGGAGGCGGTGGGTGCGGGCTCTTCTTCTTCCAGCGGGAACAGCAACAACAACGCCAACACCGGCGTCTCGCTCTCGCTGCTGTCGGTGCGGGTCGAGGGCTTCGGGCCCTTTGCCAGCCCGGCCGAGTACGACCTCTCCTCGGGCGGCGTTCGAGTCCTGACCGGAAGGAACGTCGACGCGAGCGGCAGCGGCGGTGCCGTCGACGCCCCGGCCGACTCCAACGGCGCCGGCAAGACCTCGCTCGCCATGGCCCCGCACTGGGCCATCACCGGCCGCTCCGACGCGCGCGCCGACGGCGGCGGCGGGCGCGGGCTCACGCACGCGGAAGTGGTCAACGACGGGTGCGACCAGGCGAGCGTGACGGTGCGCGGGACGATCTCTCCGGGCGGCCGAGGGGGGGAGGCCGACGGGGGGGTCGCCGCGCCGGTGCCCTTTGAGCTCGAGCGCGCCGTGTCGCGGCGGAAGCTGCTGCGCCTGCGGCTGCGGGTCGGCGGCGAGGACCGCACGGGGGCCGACGCGAGGCTCACCCAGGCCACCGTCGACTCGCTGCTGGGCGCGCCCTTGATCTCGCGCGCGGCGTTCCTGGGCCAGGCCGACGCGATGTCCCTGCTGGAGGCCGGGGACGCCGAGCTCAAGGCCGAGCTGTCCAAGGTCGCGCTCGACGGCGACGCCTGGGACGCGGCCAAGGCCGAGTCCCAGCTGCGGCTCAGGCAGGCGCGGGCGAGGAGCGCGCGCGCCGCGGCGGCGCTCGAGGCGGCGAGGGCGCAGGGCGAGGCGCTGGAGCGGGAGGCGCGGGACGCGAGGGCCGCGGCGCAGGGGTGGGAGGAGGAGAGGCAGCGGGAGAGGGAGGAGCGGGAGAGGAGAGCGGCGAGCGTGCTGCTCTCTTCTTCTTCTGAGTTACTTGGCTTCTCTCCCTCGATCGCGGCCTCGAACGCTCTCCGGAAGGAGATCTCCGGAGCGAAAGCAATAGCGGCCTCGCTCGGGAGCTGGCTCCAGGAGGCGTACCGGCGGAGCGAGCAGCGGAGGAAGCAGAGTTTTGCTTCTTCTTTGTCGGCGGCGGCGGCCCCGCCGTCGTCGTCGTCGTGGCAGCAGCAACAACAACTCGACGCAGGCTCTGGCGGCTTCTCCTCGGAGGAATCCTACTCTGACGAGGAGCTCTATCTCATCGAGGCGAGCGCTGGTGGAGGCGGCGGAATCGGCGAAGGCGGCGCTGGCTCTTTCGCGGCGCAGCAGCAGCGGCAGCAGCAAACGAAGACAACGGCGACGGCGTTCGCCCAACAGCGGCAGCAGCAGCAGCAGCAGCAGCCTTCGCGCCACCCCACCCCGCATCCCGCGGCCTTCATCCCGGCACCCCCCGCCCCCCGATCCTACGGAGACGTCTCCTACTCCTCCCTGGCGTCGCAGGCGGCGGCACTGGCGGAGCAGGCGACGCGGGCCGCGACGGCGCTCGGGGCCGCGGAGGCGGCAGCAGCGGCGGCGCTGCGCGCGGCGCGCGAGTACTCGGCGCTCGCGGCGGCGCAGCCCCTCTCTCCTCCTTCTCCTCCATCTCCGCAGCAGCAGCAGCAGCAGCAGCCGATGCCCTCCTCCCTCCCGCCGCCTCCGCCGCACCTCCCGCCGTGGCAGCAGCAGCAGTGGCAGCAGCAGCAGTGGCAGCAGATGCAAATGCAAATGCAGCAGCGAGAGCAGCAGCTCCAGCCCCGCCGCACGCCCGCCCCCGTATGCGACCGCTGCCTCCAGCCCGTCTCCCGCCCGGCGTTCGAGTCCAACCTCGCCAGGCTCCGCCGGGCCGCGGAGGAGGCCGCGCTGCAGCGGCAGCGGGTCGCCGCGGCGGCGCGGGCGGCGAGGGCGCGGGCCGAGGCCGCCGCCGCCGAGGCCGAGGCCGCGGCCGCGGCGGCGCTCGGGCGCGAGCGCGCCGAGGCGGCGGCCAGGGAGGCCGCGGCGAGGGAGGAGGCCGAGGAGGCCGAGCTGCTCGCGCGCGTGGACGAGGCCGCGAGGGCCGCGACCAGGGCCGTCGAGAGGCACTCGGGGACGCTGCCCGAGGGAGGAGGAGGCGAGCGAGGAGCGGGGGACGCGGCCGAGGGTCCGCCGGCCGCGCTCTCCGTCCGGGGCCCCCTGCAGGCCAGGGAGCTCGCGTCGAGGGCCCACGCCGCGGCCTCGGCCGTCGACGCCGCGGCCCGCGCCCTGCACGCCGCCAGGGCCGACGAGGCGGCCGCGGCGGCGGCGGCGGAGGCGGCCGAGGCCGCGGCCCTCAGCGAGGGCGGCCTCGCAAACCCGCACTCGGAGCGCTGCTCCGCCGCCGAGCGCCTCCTGGCCTCCGCCGAGGAGCAGGCCTCGGCTGCCGCCGAGGAGGCCTCGCTCTCCGCCGCGGAGGCCCTCGTCGCGGCGGAGGTCGACGCGGCCTTCGGGGCCGCGGGCGCGCGCTCGCTCGCGCTCGAGGGCGCGCTGGCCGAGCTCCAGCAGCGGACCGCGGGCCACCTGGAGGCGCTGAGCCCCGGCACGGCGCTGCGCCTCTCGGCGACGAGGGCGCCCGCCTCCTGGCCAGCCGCCGCCGCCGCCTCGGGGCTCTCCGCGGCCCAGGTCCCGAGGGACATCGAGCGCATCACCAAGACGATCACCGTGCGCACCCCGGCCGGGGACGGCAGCGGCGGCGGCGGCGGCGCGGGGACGCCCGGCTTCGCGTCGCGGTCGCTGCGCGCGCTCTCGGGCGGCGAGCGCCGCCGCGTCGCGCTCGCGTTCGCGCTCGGCTTCGCCGACCTCGCCGCGGCCCGCGGCAGGCTCAGCTGCGACCTGCTCGTGCTGGACGAGGTGCTGCAGCACCTGGACGATGCCGGGTGCGCCGCGGTGGCCAGGCTGCTCAAGGGGATGGTGGCGGCCACCGACGACACGGGAGAGGTCGCCAACGGCAGCGGCGCAAGAAGGGGAGGCTCTCTTTCCTCCCCAGCTTCGGGCCGGAGGAGGACGGTGCTCGTCGTCGCGCAGGCGGCGTCGTTCGCCGAGCGCGAGTTCGACGCGATCGACGTCGTGGTCAAGCAGGGAGGGGTGTCGCGCGTGGTGAGCGGGGCGAGCGTCGGGGTTTGAAGAGAGGGCGGAGAAGAGAGGGGGGGGAATAGTTTTTGTTTCTTTGATGTTTTTTTTTGTTCTTTTTTCTCGTTCTGATTTAATATCGTCCCGTTTCCATTCGCAGAAAAAAATCATTGAGCGCCCTTTCCCCTCCCCTTCGTCATGTCGCCGAGGCCGGGGCAGCGTGCGCGTGGAACGCCGCCACGCCCGAGCCCGCCGCCGCCGCCCTCGCCGCGAGCGCCGCCCTCGGCACCCTGTGCGCGCGGACGACCGGAGGCAGCAGCGCCGTCGCGGCCGCGCCGCCTCCCCCGCCGCTGCTCCCGGCGGCGGCGCCACCAACGGGCGACTCTTCGGCGGCCGCCCCGAAGCTCGAGCTCCCCGGCGCGCCCCCGCGGGAGAGCACCGTGCCCGTGACGGCGCAGGGGGTGGAGAGAGCGTGGCGCGAGCAGGCGGCCCAGAGCAGCGCCTCCTCGAGGGCGGCCTCGGCGGCCGCGGCCCCGGCGCTCCCTGCCGCCGCCGGGGGGCCTCTTCTCCCCTTCTTCTCTCCCCGCCTCGCGGCGGCGGCCCCCTCCCCCGCGAACCCTTCCAAAACGAGATCCTCGCAGTCCTCGAGGGAGCTCGCGGCCGCGAGCGCGCGGGAGAGGTAGTAGGAGTGCGCCCTCCGCAGCCTCGCCGTCAGCTCGGACGCCGCGGCCGACGAGGGCGGGAGCCAGCCGAGGGCGGCGGAGGCCCCTCCTGCTCCCGCCGCCCCCGCTGCTCCTGCTGCGCCTCCCGCTCCCGCCGCTCCCGCTGCTCCTGCTGCGGCAGCCGGCGGAGGGGCGTGGACGGTCATCGAGGCGGCCGCGGCGAAGCCCGGAGCCGCGAGGGCCGCGACGACGCCGAAGGCCCCCGTGGTGAGGACGAGGGCGGTCGCGCTTCCCGCCGCCGCCCTCGCCGCTGCTGCCGTCGCCCCCGCTCCCTCCGCCGCTGCTGCCGTCGTCCCCGTTCGCTCCGCTGCTGCTGCTGCCGCTGCCGCCGGCACCGTCGTCGCGGCGCCCGCGCTGTCGACCAGCTCCACGCGCATCCTCGTCGTCGCCGCGAGCCTGGCTGCCAGCTCGCCCAGCCTGCTCGCCGAGCGCTCGCGGGCCCTGGAGCCGCGCGCGGGGGGCAGCGGGGCGTGAGGCGGCGGCGGGGGGAGGAGGTTTGCCCAAGTCGGTTCCGCCGCCGACGCCGACGCCAAAGACTCCGGAGAGACCGAGACCGACAGCGCGAGGTCCAGGGCGGCCAGGGCGCGAGCCGCGGCCGCCCTCCCGCGCGCCAGGGCGTCCGCGGCGGCCGCCTCCAGCGCGATCTCCGGGTCGCAGTCCCTCCCGGAGGGGTCGGCGCTCAGCAGGCCTGCCTGCGCGAGCGCGGCCGCAGCGGCGTCGGCCGAGCGCGCGGCGTCCCTCGCAGCCGAGGCCGAGGCCAGCGCCGAGGACAGGGCGGCGGCGTTGCCGTCTGCCGGCGGCGGCGCTCCCGCCGCGGCCCCCGAGAGCAGCCTCACGACGTCGGCTGTGTGCCCCCGCAGCTCCGCGACCTGCTGCCTAGCCGCGCCGACCAGCTGCAGCGCGTCCGACGACGACTCGCTGTCGAAGGGGCCGAAGCCGTTTTGGCTTTGCTGCTGCTGCTCTCGTTCTCGTCGCTCTCGGTGCTCTCGCTCTCGGTCTCCTCGTTCCTCTTCGACTGCCGCTACCATTGTCCCTTCCGCTCTTCCTCTTCTCGGAGGAAGAGCTTTTGCTGTTTTTCGTTCTGGTTCCAGAAGTAGAGGAGGACGCCGCCGAGGGCAAGGGTGCCCGCGAAGGAGAGCACGCGGACGGCGCCGGTCGGTTTCTGAAGAAGAGAGTTTTTTTTCGTTTTTCCGTTTTTTCGTTTTTTTCGTTTAAAGTTTTTCGCTCGATTGGAGATCGACCTCTCTTTTCCTCGTTTTTTATCGCTCGAAACTCCCACGACTCACGGCGTAGAGCTCAAAGTTGAAGGCTCGGAAGGGGCCAGACCCGCTCTCTGCCGTGACAAACTCTGGCTGGACCAGCCGACGGCTTTGCGGAGGAGGAGGAGACGAGGAAGAGCTCGGTGGTGTCGACGACGTTGGCTTGATGCTGATCTTTTCGTTCGTCGTCGAAGGAGGGGTAGAAGGCATCAAGCTCTATCTCTCTCTGTCTCCCCCAGAAGGCTCTAAGGAATACAGCAGCCTCTTGAGCTGGGAGAAGAGACGATTCAAAAAGCGCGAGCGGCGCTGTCTGTAGCTCGAAGCGAAGTTTGGCCGAGAGAGCGTTGATTGAAAAAAAAATGACCGAGGTCGCTTGAGCTCACATTTTTCCCCCCCCTCGGGCAGCGATTCTTTCTCGACGCTTGACCAAACGAAAACAAAAACCGACATGTCGACGGCCGCTCCCGCAGCGGGCCAGGCCGCGGACGTCCCCCAGGGCCTCTACTGCTCGACGTCCGGAACATACTTCACTGACAAAGAGGCCCTGGCGGCGCACTACAGGAGCGACTTCCACCGGTCAGCAGTGTTTTTTTTTCGTTGGAATCCGCTGCTTCGAGAAGAGGCGGCGGAACGAATGCCTCGCTGTTTTTGAAACGGGATTCGCGCGTCGTCCTCCTTCGCCGCCTGCGCCTTTTCGACGCCGCTGGCTCTCTTTGGATGTAAATAGCTCTTGAGAGAGGCTCAAGCTGTGTGCAGCCTTGACGAGAGACGGAGACACAGAGCGTGCTACTCGTCGTCGAAGCGAAAACAAAGTCGAGCGCTCAACGGCCTAGCCGCCGACGAAAAACGCTCACGAGAAAAAAAAGACAACCTCTTTCTCTCTCTCTCTCTCTCCTCTCTCTCTCTGTCTCCAACAACAAAAAACAGATACAACCTCAAGCGCAAGGTCGCAGGCCTCCCTCCTGTCACCCGCGAGTGGTATGACGCCCGCGCCGCGGCGCTCAAGGCCTCCCTGACGAGCGGGGGCGGCGCCGGTGCCGCCTCGACTTCTTCTTCCTTGCTCGCCGGGGCAGCCCGCGCCTGGCTCGACCCCTTGACCCGCAAGAAGTTCTCGTCCGAGGCCACCTACCGCACGTTCGTCTCATCGAACAAGTACAAGGAGATGGTGAAGAAATCCGGGCAGCCAGCCCCGGAGGCGGTGGTGGTGGTGCACTCCCTCGAGAGCGGGAGCGGCGGCGGCGGCGGCGCGACGACGAGGTCGCAGGCGGCGGCGGCGGCAGCGGCAAAGAAGAAACAGCAACAGGCGGCCGCGACGACAGACGTCCTCCCCATTATGGCCACGCCCACGACAAGCGACGCCGCGACGGCCGCCGCCTTCCGCGTCGCCGCCCCCAACGGCGTGACCTTCGCCGCCGGGAACGACATGGAGACGGAAGGAGAAGAAGAGGAGGAAGAGGACGAGGCGGCGGGCGACGACGGGTCCAGCGGGTGGGAGACGGCCGACGACGACGGCGAGGACCGGGAAACCGAGCCGTGGGACCCCACCGTCTCGCTCTTCGACAACAAGAAGCACGACTCCATCGAGGCCTGTCTGGAATACATGTGGAAGCAGTTTTCATTCTACATCCCAGACGTCGCGCACTGCGCCGACCCCGCTGGCCTCTTGGGTTACCTCGGCGCCAAGCTGCGTTCGGGGCTGGTGCCGCTCTACTACCGCGGCGACGACGACAGCGGCAGGCGGTTCCGGTCCTTGCATGGCGTGCAGAGGCACATGGTCGACCTCGGCAACTGCAGGGTCTGCTGGGAGGGGAACGAGATGGAGTACGCCGAGTGGTACGAGTGGTCTGACGACGACGACGACGGCGACGGCGACGACGACGTCGAGATGGACTCTGACGACGAAGCGGCGAACGGAAACCCTTCCTCCTCGGCGACGGAGGAGGCCTTCGAGCTAGCGCTCCCCAACGGGAAAGTCATCGGCGCGAGGGCGTTCGCCAAGTTCTTCAAGCAGTCGCACAGGCCGTTCGCCCGCGCCACGACGGCCGGGGGCGCGGCGAGGGCCCTGCAGGCTCCGCTCTCCGGCGCCGGCGCCGCGGCGCGGGCGGCCAACCTCGGCTCCGGCGCCTCCTCCGGGGCCGCGTCGAATTCTCTCGCCCTCACCGCGGCCGGGAGAGAGCAGCAGCGCAGCGCCATCGTCGCGCGCTACAGGGCCATGGGCGTCAAGGAGGCCGACGTGCCGCGCGCGGCGAGGAAGGAGAGGCAGGCGAGGAAGGCGCAGCACAGGGGGCGGATCAGGGAGACGCTGCGGTCGAACCTGGCCGCCAACGTCAACCGGAACCTGCCAAGGAACGTTCCGTATTGAGAGAGCTTTGCCTTGCTTGCTTGCCTTTTTTTTTGCTCGCTTGCTTGCTTGTTTTTTTTCTTTTTTGTAGAAGAGAATGCGTGCGAACGCCGCTGAGAGAGTTTGAAAGAGGGGAGAACCGAGAGAGGGGAAAAAGGGCGCACGAAGGAGAGGAGCTCTCTCCTTAGTCACATGGGAAACTGCCTCAAAACACATCTTTTCCTTCTTCAAAAGCACACGACCTTGCCCCCGCGCTCGTCACCAGCGCTCGACAGGCATTCTTGTCGTCCTCTGGGGCGAGCTCGTTCTTTCCCTCCCTGTCGACACGCTCAGGAAGGAGAGAAAAGCGCCTCGCGGATCCGCGCGTCTGAAGGGTTGACTCTCTCCCCTGAGGGCAATAACCGGGCGGTGGGTGAAGTAAAAAACCGGCGGTCCTTTTGTTCCGGGGACAAACTCGAGCCCCTCTCTTCTACGATGCTGCTGGTGCCCTCGGTGAGTTTTCTTTATCTGGGCGCTCGTGATCTGGCGTCCTCCATCGATCTACGCAAGGAGAAAGAGGGGAAAAGGCATCGAACGGTGTTTGCCACAAGAAGCGAGAGCGCATGGACCCCGTCAAGCGGGAGCGCATCCTCTCGCTCGCAAGATGCGACCTCGTCTGTTTGACTCAGTCAGCTTACTTCTCCCTCCAAACCAAAACCTCTCCAACACCACCACCACCAACAACAACAACAACAAACAGGCCAACGACGCCGCCCCAGCGACCCCTTTGGATCGCTGGGCTTTCGCCAACCTCTGGAACTCGTCGCTGACGGTCACCTCGGGCTACGGAGGAGGAGGCGTTGGCGCGATCGGCTCCTCTCCGTCGCTCCCTTTCCCCTACCTCCCCCTGCCGCCGAAGAGGCTGCCGCCGCTGCTGCCTCCGTCGACGCTGCCGTCGCCGTTTGCCGCCGCCGCCTCTGGCTCCGCCCTGCCTCCTCCCTGCGAGGTCCTCCCGCTGCCGCCGCTGCCCCCGATCACGCTGGGCAGCGGCGGCGGCCCGGCTCCTCCGTCGAGAGGCGCTCTCGACGGAGCTCTGGCGCAGGGAGCGGGCTGCCCGTCGGCGTCGTTCGGGTCCCTCTGCCGGAGCGCCGCCGCCGCCGCTCTCCTGCCTCCCGCGGCTCTCCCTCCTCCTCCTCCCCCGCCCCCGCCGCCGTCCGCTTTGCTGCCTCCCCCCTCCGCCAGCACCACCAGGGATTCTGAAGACGACACCGCCGTCTGCGACCTCTACGGCGAGTGGATGTTCGAGAGGATAGCCGGGGGTGCGGGCAAGGCCGCCGCCGCCGCCGTTGCCGCCGTTGCCGCCGTTGCCGTGGCGGCCGTCCTGGCGCCGCCGCTCGCGTCTCCGCTTGCGACGACGACGCTCGAGCTCCTGATCGGCGGCTTTCTGCCCGCCCCGGTCCCGCTCGACCTTCCCCAGCGCGGGGGCAGGAAGGAGCACGGCGGCGAAAGGGGGAGGAATCAGTGGTCGCCTCCGCCCGTGGACTCGCCCGAGCTGAGGCACACGAGCCCTGCGGCGGTGGAAGCGGAGGCGGAGGCCGGAGGAGCGTTGGCCTCCTCGAGAGGAGGGAGCGCGGAGCGCGGCGCGCGCCGGAAGAGGCGGCTGCTGCTTCTCCAGCAGGAAGACGCCACGCCCGTGCCCTCGACCCCTCCCAAGCACAGACAGGTGCAGAATCAGCAGCGGCAGCGGTGCCGCGGCAGCAGCAGCGAGGAGGCAGCGGCGAGGGAAGGGCAGGCGGAGACGCCTGAAGAAGCCCCTCTTCTGGCGGCGACGGCGGAGGCGAGCGACGCCCTCGTCGCCTCCGCCGCTTCGGCCTCGTCGGCCGACGTTTCGGCTGCTGCGTGCCGCAGGTGTCCCGCGCGGGCCGCGAGGGGCAAGCTCCGGAGGTCTCGCTTCGCCGGCTAGAAGGAGATTCCCGGACCGAAACAGAAGTTTCTGTGCCACTGGCCCCAAGGGCGACTGCTTGACCCTCGTTTTTTCTTTTCCTTTTTTCGTTGAAAAGATCGCCGTTCTTTTCCGGCCCCGCCCTCCCACTCCTTCCCTCCCGTGAGACACATTCCGTCGCGCGCCACCATGTATTCATGTATTCCCTTTCGCGCGATAGCTGAACGGACCTCTGAAGAGCGTTGACCGGTTGGAAGCCTTTCGTCATCATTTTCAGCTTTTTTTTTTGGTGAAAAGTGAAGAACCTTTTTTCGTGAACCCCTCCGTTCCCACCACCATGCCTCCCCTCCCCACCCCCTCGATCCATTGTGTAAGTTCTTAGCAAAGAGAGAGAAATCAAAGCCCTGAAAGAGGGAACAAAGAGAGAAAGAGACGGTAATCTAAAGGTGGGTGCTTCAAAAACGTTTTGAGAAAGAGAGAAAAAAGTCCCGAGTCTAAACCTAGTTTTGACTGTGTCTATTACACTCTTATTTGTACTTTTTCTGCTCCTCTCTTTAAGCGCGGCCTCGTTTCTTCGCCGCCCCCCGGCCGCCCACCGCCAGCCCTGCCCGCTCCGAGGCGCTCCGCAACAGCGCCCTCGCCGCCGCGTCCCTCGCCGCCGTCGCCTCGCGCAGCCTCGCCCGCGCCGCGGCGGCGCGCTCAAAGGCGCTCGCCGCCGCCGCCGCTCCCTCCTCCTCTGCCCCCTCCTCCGCCGCCTCCGCCTCCGCAGCCTTGGCCCCCGCCTTCGCCTCCGCCTCCGCCTTCGCCAAAAGGGAAGCAATTTCCCTCTCGTCCGCCTCCGCGGCCTTTTCGGAGCCCTGCGCGGCGGCCAGCGCGGCCCTCTCCCTGCCCTCGAGCTCCCGCGCGGCCTCGCGCGCGCCGGCGGGCCTCGCCCGCAGCGCCGCTGCCTCGCGCTCCTCCCTCAGCGCCGTGTCCCTGGCTCCCTTCCTCGCCGTCGCCGCCGCGGCCCGCTCCCGGTCCCCTGCCTCCCTGAGCTTCGCCGCGGCCCTCAGCAGCTCCTTCGCGGCGGCCTCGGCCCGCTCCCGGCGGGCGCGGAGCCTGGGAGCGCGGGACTCGAACATGCTCGTCGCGCCCGCCACGGCGGCCAGCGCCGCGGCGTCGGCGTCGGCGGCGTCGGCCAGGGCCGCTGCCTCCTCCGAAGCAAGAATCGTGGACTTCCTGGAGGCATCGGACGAAAGCGCGAGGCGGGAGGCCTCGGCCTCTGCCGCGGCGGCCTCGTTTTCGACGGCGAGGAGAGACGGCGCCGGCGGCAACGACGACGACGACGAAGAAGAAAGAAAACCGACGCCGCCGCCCCCCCTGCTGCTGTGCCTCCGCAGCCGAGCGAGCTCCCTCGAGGCCGCTTCCGAGGCCCGCAGAAGCTTCTCCAGCTCGACGGACGCGGCCTCGACCTCCGCGGAAGCGGCGGCCTCGAGCTCGGAGGCGCTCTGGGCGTCTCTCCCGGCCGAGAGAAACCTCGCTTTCGCTTTCGCCAGGGCGGCCTCCGTCCTCGAGAGCGCCGCGGTGGCTCCCGAGAGCTCTTCCTCGCACTGAGAGGCCTCGACGCGCGCGTCTCGGGCCTCGGCGGCTACGGCGCGCGTGGCGAGAGCGATCTCGGAGGAGGACGAGCGCGAAGAAGGGGAGGCGGGTTTCGCGCCCTCGCTCCCGCCGCCGCCCCGCCGCCTTTCCTCCTCCTCCGCCGCCGAGGCCTCGGCCTCGGCCCCCCGAGCGTCGGCCCTCGCCCTCCTGGCCGCGAGGCGCGCCCTATCGACCTCGGCGAGCAGCCCAGGGAGGGCGGCCCTCGCGCCCGCCTCGGCGGCGCGCGCCCCCGCCGCGGCGGAGGCCCTCTGCCTGGCGCCGGCCGCGGCCCTCGCCGCGGCGGCCCGCAGCCTCGCGACCCTGCCCTCGAGGGCGCGCGCCTCGGCCCTGGCGACGCCGATCTCGCGGGAGACGGCCGCCGCCGCGGTCCAGGCCGCGGCCTCGACCTCCCGCGCCCGCGCGGCCCCTCGCTCGGCCTCCGCGCGCGCCGCCCCGGCCGAGGCCGCGGCGAGCAGCTCCGACCGCCACAGCGCCGTGAGCGCCCTGGTCCCGGCGCGGACCTCTCCGACGGCCGCGACGGTCTCCGGGAGCAGCGACGCGCGGGCAGCCACGGCTGCCAGGGAGGCCTCTCTGGCCGCGGAGCGGGCCTCCGCGAGCAGCGGCCCCCGCGCCAGCGCCAGCGCCGCCTCGGCGGCGAGCGCGCCGGCCTCGGCAACCCCGAGGTCGCCCCGGGCCTTCGAGATCGCCCCGGCCGTCGCCGAGGCCCGCCGCCGCCTCGCGGCGGCGGCCAGCAGGGCGCGAGAGGCCGAGGAGGCGGCGTCGACCGCGGCCCAGCGCGCCCCGGCGGCCGCGGCGCAGGCGCCGTCGGCGTCCCTCGCCGCGGCGTCCGCGGCCTGCTTCGCCGCGAGCGCGGCCTCCTCTTCCGCGCTCGCGCGGGACTCCTCCCTCTCTCTCGCCTGTCTCGCGGTCTTGGCCCCCTCCTCCGCCTTTGCTGCCGCTCTCGCGGCCTCTTCGGCCTCCCGCATCAGCGCCCGGGCGCGGGCTCCCGCCCGCTCTCTCTCCCCGTGCGCCGCCGCGGCGAGCGCGCCCGCCTCCCGGAGCTCCCCGCGGAGGCGCTCGACCTCGGCGGCGAGGGAGCCGACGAGGAGGGCTCGGGAGGGGGCAAGGGGGTCCGCTGCGGAGGTGGCGGCGGAGGCGGCGGCGGCGGCGGCGGCGGCGGCGGAGGCGGAGGAGCGAGAGGGGGCGGAAGGCGAGGCGGAAGGCGAGGAGGAGCAGGGGGGGCCGGGAGCAGCAGCAGCGGCGGCAGAGGAGGAGGACGAGGCCTGCGGCGCCCGAGCAGGCTTGGCCTCTCCTCGCCCTCCTCTCTCGTGCTTTTGGGCGATGGATAGACGAGGAGGGGGAGAGGCCTCCTCGAGAGGAGCGCCCCCCTCGAGTCCTGAGGCCGCCGTCGACCCGGCAGCGAGGGAGGGCGGCATTCGAAGGGTTGGACAGAGGGGGTGCGTTGGAAGCGGAAGAGGTTTTTCCCGTCTGGTGTGGCCTGTTGCTATTTTTGGTCCGCCGGCGTTCCTTTGTCCGTCTGATCATCAGATGGGCCGAGCTGCTTTTTTTTCCACTTTTTCTTTTTACTTCTTCTTCTCTCTTAAGAGGCCTCTGTCTCTCCTCGCGCTCTCTTTCTCTTTCTCTCTCTCTCGATTGACGCAGCCTCCATGTCGGCATCCGCGATGGCCTCGAGGCGTGCCGGGGGCCGCTGCGCGTCGACCTCTGCGCCGGCGTGCGGATCGACGGCTGCTGCTGCTCGAGCGGCGGAGAGGACGACATTGCCGACGACGGCTTCTCTTCGACGCCGGTCGTCGAGCCTCGATTCCAAGGCTCGTTCATCTTCCGATTGCCGCGCTTCCCCAATTGGAACGTCGGTGACAGTGTGCGATCTGCTCACAGAAGGTGTCGCTCGATTCGCGGGCCTGGTGGCCGAGCGGCGACGACCACACCGATCAGCGTCGTCGTCGTCGTCGACGAAGGCCAACGCATTCGGCCTCGGCGGCGGCAGTAATTCGAAGAAGAAAAAGGGCCCCGTCGTCGTCATCGACAACTACGACTCTTTCACGTACAATCTGTGCCAGGTGAGTCTTCGACGGCACAAAGAAAAAAGAAAGAAGAGCGCGCGCGCTTGTGCGAGAGAGAAGGAGTTATGAGGAAACTTGGTTTCGTCGCCGCCGTTTCTTCTTCGACCTAGCCCTCACCTCGTCTCTCGACCTCGCTTTCACCAAAAAAAAAAAAACAAATCGAAAACAGTACCTCGGCAACCTCGGCTGCGACTACGTCGTCGTCGCCAACGACGCCTGCTCCGTCGCCGACATCGCGGCGATGAACCCCGCGGGGGTGCTCGTGTCCCCCGGCCCCGGCGCGCCCGAGGAGTCGGGCATCTCGCTCGAGGCCGTGGCGAAGCTGGGCCCCCGCTTCCCGCTCTTCGGGGTCTGCATGGGCCACCAGTGCATCGGGAAGGCGTTCGGCGGCAACGTCGTGCGGGCTCCGGGCGGCGTGATGCACGGCAAGACCAGCGCCGTGACGCACGCGGGCGTCGGGCTGCTCGAGGGGCTGCCGAGCCCGTTTCTGGCGGCGCGCTACCACTCGCTCGTCATCGAGGCGGACTCGTGCCCCGACTGCCTCGAGGTCACCGCGCGGACCCAGGAGGACGGCGTCATCATGGCCGTGAGGCACAGGGACTTCCCCTGGGTGCAGGGGGTGCAGTTCCACCCGGAGTCGATCATCACCGACGGCGGGATGGCCATCGTCAAGAACTTTGTCGACTCGCTCGAGGCCGGGGCGACGGCGGGGGCGGCGGCGGCGGAGCAGCAGAGCGTGGCTTCCTGAGGTGTCGATTCGTTCCCTCTCGTGATTCTTCATTCGTTCCTCGTTTTTTCTGCAAGTTGCAATGTCATCGGAGAGAGGGCCGAAAGAAAGAGAAAGGCACTTGTAGAGACGTCGGCCGCAGAAGAGTTGAGGCCAAAGGTGTTTTCGAGGGTGTTTTCGAGGTCGAGTTTTTTTTTTTGACGTCGATTTTCACTTTTTCAGTCCTCGCTCTTTTCTCCGGAAGAAGAGAGAGGCGAGGGGGCTCTTTGCGGCCCTCTTTCTTTCGTGTTCACGAGTGTCCCTGAGTACGAGGTCCCTCTCGAGCCGCCGACGGCACACGCACGATCACGAGCACACACGCAAACAAGCTGGTCGTTTCCTCTTCTCCGTTGATTGACTGAGAACCATCAAAGACCAATTCCGCATGCTGCTCTCGTCGGGCCTCTCGCGAGAGGTCGCCGTCGTCGTCGCGCACCTGGTGCTCTTCTCGCAGCTTGGGGTGCTGACGCGAATAGGACTCGACGCGCTGTTCAGCAACGGGTGCAGCACGAGCGGCGGCGGAGGAGGGAAGAAGTTCGGGACGTGCCTGACGTCGCTTGGTGAGTTTTCCCCCTTTTTTTGTCCGTCGAAAAAACCTCGTTTCCCCTTCCCCGCCCCCCTCGCCCCTCTCTCCGCGACTCACCCGCGCACGCGTCCCTCTCACCTTCCCTGCCCCCCCCCCCCCTTCGTCCGCACCACAGGCCTGGGCTCCGACCCCTTCGGCGCCTACTTCCCGGACCTTCCCTCCAACGCCCTCGGCTCCTTCGTCATGGGCCTCGCCGCCGCCTCGTCGACGCTCTCGCTCGGCGCCCCCAAGCCGCTCGCGGCGCTCCCCGCCTCGCACCCGTGGCAGCGCTCGCCCGAGCTGCACATCGGCGTGCGCACGGGCTTCTGCGGCTGCCTGACGACGTTCTCGGCGTGGTCGGCGGCGCTGCTGGCCCAGGCCGTCGGCGGCGGCGGCAGGCCCGGCGGCAGGTGGCCGCAGTGGCTGTGGGGCTGGGCCGTCGGCCTGCTCGTGGCGCTGGGGTCGTACGCCGCGGGGGAGCACGCCGCGCGCCTGCTCGACGACAGGCTGCGGCCGCGGGAGGAGCGCGCGCAGGCCAGGAGGGACGCGGCGGCGGCGAGACTCGCTGTCGAGGCCGCGCCCTCGATCGGCGTCCCTTGGTCCGGCGTCGTCGCGAGCGACGGGGAGGAGGGCGGGGGCGGCGGAGGGCTCCTGTCTCCTTCCTCCTCCTCCTGGGCCGCCGCTGCTCGCAGGAGGGGAGGCGGAGGCGGGAGCTGGGGGCTCGGAGGAGGAGGGGCCGGCGACGAGGAGGCGCCTGCCGCCGCCGCCGCCGCCGCCGCCGCCCTCGACGCCCCGGCCCGCGCCGCGGCCAAGGCGCTCGCCTCCCTGGGAGAGGTATCGCTGCCGCTCTCTGCCGTCGCCAGGCACCACGCCTCCCGCGCCGTCGCCTCCCTCGCGCGCCGCTCGGCCGTCCTCGAGGAGCTGGCTTCGATGCGGCGCGAGGCCGACCTCGGGGCCGCGGCCGAGAGGGCGCAGAGGCAGCGGCAGCAGCAGCAGCAGCGGCTGCCGGAGGGGAGGTTCGACGAGGGCGAAGAAGCGGCGGCGGCGGCAGCGGCGGCGGCGGAGGAGGCCGTGAGGGAGACGGCGAGGGCTGCCGCGGCGGTGGCCAGGGCCGAGGCGGCGGCGGCGGCAGCTGCTGCTGCGGAGGCCGAGGCCGAGGGAGCGGAGGACAAAGACCTCGAGGGAGGCCCCGCCGCCGCCGCCGCCGATGCCCCCTTCAGGTCCACCGCAGCCGCGACGGCGACATCAGCAGATGCCGCCACGGCGCCTGCCTCGAGCGGAGACCGCCTCGGGCGCTGGCGGCAACGGAAGCGGAACCACGGACAGCACAAGGCCCGGGCGGCAGCAGAGGAGGAGGAGCAGGCGGCAGATGGGGCGAGGGCGGCAGCAGCCGCCTCCCTCTCGACCCGCCGTTCCTCCGCCTCCGCCGCCTCCTGGAGGCTCCCTCCGCCCCGCGCCCGCTCCCCGGACGCCGGGACCACGAGGGAGGTCTGCATGCCCCTGTCGACGCTCGCCGAGAAAGTGCGGGAGGAGGCGGCGGCGGCGGCGAGGGCGGCCCCCCCTTCCTCCTCGACCTCTTCGTCCTCCTCTTCTTCCCTTCCTTCCCCTCCCGCTGCTGCTGCTGCTCTCCAGCGCCGCCCCCTGGCCGCGAGGGCCACCTCCCTGCTCCGCCGCGGCTACCGCTCCGCCGCGCGCGCGGCCGAGGGCGGCAGCGACGCCGAGGCCAACCTCTCCTCGTACTCCTTCGCGACCAGGACCAACGCCGCCGCGGTCTTGCTGTCCCTGGCCCTCTGGGTCACCTTCCTGCTGCTCTTCGTGCTCGATGAGGCGGAGGGGACGACGGCGTCGAGGCGCGGCGAGTGGCTCGCCGTCGTGCTCGCGCCGCTCGGGTGCCTGCTGCGCTGGAGGCTCGCGACGCTCAACTACTCGCTGGCGGGCAGGTGGAGGTTCCTGCCGGCCGGCACGCTCGCGGCCAACCTCGGGGGGTGCGCGCTCACGTTTGCGGTCGCGGCCATGCTGGAGCGCAGGCCGCCCTCGTCGGTCTGGGGCGCCGCGGTCGCCAAGGCGCTCCAGGTCGGCGTGGCCGGCTCGCTGTCGACGGTCTCGACGCTGAGCGCCGAGGTCACGGCGCAGCTCCGGCGCGCCCCCGCCGACGCGCGAGGGTACGTGTATCTGGGGCTGACGTGGCTAAGTGCGCAGGCGATCGGGGTCTTGGTTTACGGCTCGGCGGTGTGGAGCAAGCCGTGAAGGAGGAGAGTCGAGAGAGAGCAAGAGAGAGATAGTTTTTTGTTCCGTCTCTCAACTTAAAGAAAGAATACTGTAAAAAAACAAAACCCTTTCTACCGTGCATTTGAACCCCTTTCCACTAAAGAAGGACTCTATTTTTACACAAACGAACGGAGCGACGAACAAACGAGGCAGCGGATCGGGAAGGGAAAAGAGGAAACGGGAAAGAAGTAACACCAAAAAGAAAGAACCAATCACGTCGACAGGTGCTTCTCCAGCGCCGAA
>Ga0315284_10001567_pt1 | contig 32637 bp, 25 predicted proteins | sample YL17G09_16_MG_FD_203696 | JGI IMG/M metagenome (GOLD analysis project Ga0315284, IMG submission 203696) | Sediment microbial communities from Yellowstone Lake, YNP, Wyoming, USA - YL17G09_16 | ecosystem: Environmental > Aquatic > Freshwater > Lake > Sediment | place: USA: Wyoming | collected... | reverse complement strand
TGAGAGGAACAATGCAAGAATTATAGATTGAAGTCAACCGCATATCGCGAAACAATTTTGGAAAATTATTGAATCGTATCTAAAAGTTGAATTGATACAAAATATCTTGTCGGGCGAGGCCAAAACGAGACGACCGGGCGACCCCAACAGACGTGGGACACAGCAAGAATGATAGCTGATTCCCTGTCCAGCCAACACGAGATGACGATCAGACCGTTTGTATGAACACCGGGCCGGTCCTGATCAGAAGTATCCGCTGAATCGAACGGTTCCATAGACCGTAAGCATTACGATGGCAAGAACTATTGCCCTTGTGTTGATTACATCAACAAATTTCTGACAGTACCCTGGCTCATTCATGGCTTTCCAGACCGGGTGTATAAGGATGAGGGCCAGCGGTACAAACGGGAGGAGCCAGAAAAAACCCGGTTCTATAAACGAGAAAATACCGATGATTGCAAATGCCATGACCATGAGGGTCATCATCAGGTAAAATCCCGGGCGTTCACCTAACAGCACGACGGTGTTTTTCCGCTCGTGCCGGTCTTTCTCGAGATCGCGGATCTCATTGCCCAGTTCACCGATTGCCCCAAATATCCCGAGCAGGACAAAAAACATCAGGCCGGTCAGGTCCGGAGGGTGGTAGAGCATGTAGCCGAGCAACCCGTAGAGTGCGGGAAACAGGGCATGATAGACCAGATCGAGCCCGGCAATGTTCTTTGCTTGAATGAAAAACGAATAGGTTACAAATACAAACAGCACGGCAAGTTCGAGCAGCAGGAGAGAGAGAGGCATCAGCACCATGCAGGCAACCGAGAGCAAAAGAAAAAACCCACTCACATGTTTTGCGGTCCGGCAGCTCATGGAACCATCGGCAAGCGGGTTCCGTGGTTTTTCTGCACGGGCATCCAGCGCCATGTCCGAGATATCATTGATGACAAAACCAAATGCCGATGATGCAGCAATAAATACGAGAAGAATTACCAGTGAACTATCCAGGGGCAGAACCGTGAGCAGTGCGCCGAAAATGCCGGCAAGGATGAAGAGGATGCCATACGCTTCGAACCGGATAAGTCTTCGTAACGGGTGATAGATGTACAACCTCTCCTTTCTCCCTGCAGGATACTGGTATTCATTATGCTTGGGGAGAATTTATTGATTCTGAAGTCTGGATTTTCGTAGCACTCCCTCATGCGAGAGGGTAGAATCATTCAATAGTCCTGCGGGAAAACATTAGGGTAGATACCGGAGCAGGGAATGGCGCACGTACTGGTCTCACCGCTGAACTGGGGTCTGGGGCATGCAACCCGGGATATCCCTGTGATTAAAAATCTGCTTGACCATCACCATGATGTGACGGTTGCGGCATGCGGAAATGCGCTATCCGTCCTGGAAAAAGAGTTCCCTTCCTGCCAGTTCATCAACTTTCCTGATTATCCCGTACCCTATAGCGCTAGCCGGTTTTTTCTGCCAAAATTTGTCGCGTTCTTTCCGCTCATGCTCAAGGCAGTTTCCGATGAACGGAAAAACCTGGATTTGATTCTTGCAAAAAACCGGTATGACCTGATCATCAGCGACAACCGTCTGGGGGTTTATTCTTCAAAAATCCCTTCAGTTTTTATCACTCACCAGCTCCACTACCATCTCCCCATGATCTTCTGGCCGGTGGAGCTTCTCGCCGTTGCAATGAACGGTTACCTGCATGGGAAATTCCGGCACATCATTGTTCCCGATAACCCGCCCGGTCCCACATCACTTGCCGGCAAACTGTCCCGGCCCGGTATGGATGAAACAAAAAAAAGAGTATATTATTCGGGTATCCTGACCAGCACGCACAAGCGTGAGATTGCCCGGGATCTTGATTACCTGGTCATGATATCAGGGCCTGAACCCCAGAGAACGCAGCTCGAGAAGATCCTGCTGCCACAGGTAAGCAGGATTGAAGGCAACAGTGTCATCCTGCTGGGCAGCCCGAACAATCACGATGTACCGGTTCAATCCGATAACTGCAGGGTCATCACCTATGCCTCTACCCGGGAAAAAGAGGATCTTATGAACCGTGCGAAGTTTATCATCTGTCGTTCAGGATACACTTCCATCATGGAGATAGCAGAACTTGGAAAGCAGCACGCCCTCTTTATACCGACACCCGGGCAGACTGAACAGGAGTACCTGTCATGGTATTATGAGAAAAAAGGCTGGTTCCATTCCCAAAGCCAGTACCGGCTCGACCTGCCCGACGATATCCGGCTTGCACGGCAACCGCAGTACACAGGATTTCCCGCTGTTCCAAAAACCGGGGAAAATACTGAGCGGCTCTATGACCAGATACTTTCTCCGTATCTTGAATGATGGTCCCCATGACCGGGCTTAATAAAAACACCTATGAAACCTCTGGTCACCGGGCGTTTATATGAAGAACCAAAAAAGGATTTTCATGCAAGCCGCTGACTACCTGTCCCGGCTTGGGTATACACAATAATAATGCTAAATTAGCATTTTCACCGGAAAATCCCAAGCAGTTTATACAAAGGGATGCCCACCATTAACCATGGATGACCTGGTATTTGTGGGGGCACTGGGAATTACCGGGCTCTGCATTGCGGCCATCATTATTCTCTATGGGGCATATTCGATTGCGGGACTGATGTATTCAGCACTCGTATCAGGACAGTACGGCATGATTCTTGCCTGGGGTGCTGTCATTCTGGTTGCTGGATCGGTGTATATTGCAGCCGGCTGCTGGCTGCGGAAAACCGAACGGATCTGATAATTCTTTTGTCAGTCATGGCAGGTTTGAGAGATTTGTCGCAAAAAGAAATTTCCAAATGGCAAACGCCCGTAGAGAACAGACCCCGGGACTTTTTTTTTAATCAAACAAGGGTGCGGAACGAAAGGTAAAAAACGCTACATGCTGCAGGATTTCCGTTAAAAATGTGCTGTAATGGTGAAGTTTTGCTTCATATTTTCATACGATAAAGGGTAGATCGAACACCTGCACAGGAAAAAAATGATTTTTTACTGGGGGCGGTACCCAAGCGCAGAGACGAACGCGATGATCTCCCTGACCTGATCCTGCTGTTTTCTCGTCAGTTTCCTGTCTTTCTGGATCAACCTGCCCAACCTGACAATCTTAAGCCGCTGATCCTGGGAAAGGGCTCCGGAATGATGCGACCACTTGAGGAGATCCATCCACTGGTTGCGGTTAAACGAGATACCACTGCTAGAAACCGGTCCTCCGGATTCTCCGGGAATTTTATCGGATTGTCCTTCGTATGCTGCTTCTTCACCGGCATCTTCCGGTCCTTCCTCATCATCTTTTTCCGGTTGTGCATCATCATCAGAAGCCGGCTGCTCTTTTTCATCATCCACAGCAGGGAATTTTTCCGGCGATTTTTCCGCTACGGTTTTTTCTTCCGCAGGGTCATTGGCTTGTGCAGGTCCTGGTACGGGATCCACTTTTTTTGCTTCGGGTGAATGTTCCAAAAATATGTTGTCAGCACCGGAAATCCCTGACACCCGGGGAATCACACCGGAGAATACGCGGGAGATATCCGCGGATGGCCCGGCAGAACCCGGGTCTTTTTTTGAGACCGGAGATTGTTGCAATCCAGGAGTAATTTCTATCGTCAGTGATTGAGATTCCTTCTCCACTGGCACGGGGAGATTTGGCTCTTTTGCACTAATCAGTTGAACGTTCTCTTTTGGAGTATCCGCCGTATCTGACCGGGAAAGGGACTGCTGCATCCGGAGCCGTTCATTACCGGCAGCATCACGTCGTTCATCTACGTCCGTATGGCTCTCACGCTCATCAGCGAGCGCGGTTCTTGCGTGTCCGAGTTCAGTGGTGAGTGCCTGGACGTCGTGATCAGCCTGCAATTTTTCCTTAGCAAGGATACTGATGTGTGCTTCAAGGGATTTTATCTGGTGACCGGTAGTTTCAAGTTCCTCTTTGAATTGCCGGATAGTTGTTTCCCGATCTTTTTTTACACGTTCCCTCTCTTCATTTGCTGTACGGAGGTGCTGTCCGAGATCGTCTTGTTGCTGGGCCGCAGATTTTGTCTTTTCTTCTGAGATACGTCGCAGTCTCCGTTCGGTTTCAAGCGCTGCTTTTACCTGTTCCAGTTCATCAGCAAGGGAGCGCGACTGTTGTCCGGATTGAGCCCTGTATTGTGCTGCCAGGCTCAGGTCCTCCTCAAGTACTTTGTTCCTGGTTTTTACCGCATCCAGATCTTGTTCAAGCGTTACGCGGATAGCTGTTATTGCATTCAGATCGCGCTCCCGTTCTGCAAGAGTCACTTTGTGCGAATCAAGATCTGTCTGCACACCATCGTACTCCTTGCGCAGTGATTCGAGTGCATTGTCACGTTCCCGGGTCATCCTGTCCAGGTTTTCTTCCACGGTACGGAGCTGGCCTCTCTCTGCTTCAATCTCAGATTGCGCGTTATCAAACGCAGTGGACAAGGTTTTTGCTTTTTGCTCTGATTTTTCCTTTTCAGCAGCAGTTTTTTCAAGGGAATCTGCCAGGGCACTTCTCTTTTGTTCCCCGGATGCAACGGCAGCTTGTGCTTCTGCGAGTTCTTGTACCGAGGATTGCAGCTGATCCTCTGTTCTTTCCTTTTCAGCAATGACTTCTTCAAGATTATCTACCAGGGCACTTCTCTTTTGTTCCCCGGATGCAACGGCAGCTTGTGCTTCTGCAAGCTGGTTTGATACGGACTCTAACCGTTCTTCGGTTTTTTCCTTTTCAGCAACCACTCCCGCGAGATGCTCTTTTTGTAATTTTGTGATGTTCTCTTCTTTTTCCAGCGCTGCAGCCGAGGCAGTAAGCTTTTCCTGCAATTTGCCAACCTGCTGGTTGAGTGCATCCATTTCAGAATGAAATGATGATTCCGATTGTTCAAATTCCCGCTGGAGTGAGACTACCTGGTTTTCTGTCAAAATCCGGCGGTTGGTTTCTGCCTCAATTTCACCTTTCAGACGGGTCAGCTCTGCAGCCTGTTGTTTTGCCGTCTCATTGAGATCCGTAATTATCCTGGTCAGGTCCTGTTCAGACTGTGTTTTTGCCTGCATCACCGCAACAATTTCCTGTTCTGCCGATACTGCCCGGTTTTTCTCTGCCGCAAATGCAGATTTTTGCTGTTCGTGTTCGAGCGTGAGAGCGCGGAGCGTCTTTTCCAGGGATTCACTACGGGTTGTCTCCTCGCTCAGAGCAACCTGCACGGTATCAAGAGTTGTCTTCAGAGTATCAGATTCTGCTACGAGCGCGGAGATCTGGCTGGTGAGTTCATCAGTTTTTGAACGGTGAGCTATCTGAACCTCCTCCCGTTCCCGGATCATGACGAGGATGGTCTCATCATGGGTGGTGATGAGCGTCTTATCCTCATCGCGTTCCTGCTCAAGATCTCCGATCTCATCGGTTTTTTGTACAAGCGCCTGATCCAGTTCGTCACACTCCCGTGTCAATGCAATATTTTTTTGTTCTTTTAGCTGGATAGTTGCGTTTAATATTTCGATAACATGGGTGTGCCCGGTTACACTCTTTTCCAGTTCTTTTACCGATTCAGAAAGTTCCCGGAGTTCTGACGTCAGGTGTGATAACTCTGAGGATTTGTTGACCGCAATCTCAAATGCCGAGAGGAGATATTCAAGGAGTTTTCTGCGATTGGCAGCAACAACATAGGTCCGGTCATCGTGACTGATCTTGAACTGCGTTTTGATCTGGTCGGGAGTCTGCCGTTCAACAGGAGTTGCGAGCATGCCTTCAATGAGTAAAAGGTGATACGGGAGATCATAGGGCTGCGCGATGAAATTGTCGGCATTACTGTCGAGAACCTTTAACAGGTCTTCAATCGTGGTTGCAGCGGTAAGAATAAGGACCGGGATAACCCAGAGATCGTCGTCAGCCTTTATCTGGCAGCAGACTTCAAATCCTTCCTGTTCCTCTGTCCTGTTGTCACAGATAAGGAGGTTTGGTTTTCCTAAACGAAGAGTCTCTTTGAGTTGTGCACCGTCGGTAAAAACGGTAACCCGGTAATCCCTTTGTTCCAGGAGCTCCGTGAGCTGAAGTGCCACAGTCTCATCTGCACTTAAAATAAAAATATCAATAAAATTTTCATTTCCCTCTGAAGGTGGTTCATCCATCGCAATCTCTCCTTTACACGATTAAAAACTCATGAAATTATATACCTGTTTATATGATCTTGTATACTCTATTATAGCACTTATGGTCAAACAGGACGTCCATGTGCTTTTACGCTGACAAAATTGCAGCAATAATAATTCCGGTCGATTTCTAAAAAAACCCACAGGAAATCCCAAGATCTCGCACCAAAACAATGAAATTTTTTTATAACTCCACACGCAATCTCCTCCAGTGTGGGATCACCACCAGATCTCAAAATTTTCATGACAAATAAGGGTGTATCGGTATAAAAAATACCATTGACACTACGTTAACAGTCACAAATGCTGCATTCAGGGTGAGAGGAAAAATGGGGTGGCAACTACATCTCAAAAAATAATAGTTTCATTACACCAGGGGGCTTGGCTGTTTGTCGCCAAGAGCCGGAAGCCGGGTGGGTTTGACCAGCACCGGCTCATCGGACTGGCGGATTTTTTCCATAATCAGTAATTTTCCTTTCTGTGTCATCGCAAATACCGGAACTGATATTCCCGCCTGCAGGAGTGCCCCTGCCCCGGCAATTTCACGGATGGTTTTTGATGCACAGGCAGTCACCAGATCTGATGCTGCGACAAGGGTTTTGGCATCAGCAGGTAATAGCCCGGTCACATGGACTGCGAAGATCAGGGTATCGGGGAGGATCCGGCGGATAGTCGCAGCAGTATCCGGACTGGCAACGGTGACTGCAATAGCGCGATATCCTTCTGCATACGCCAGTGCAACTCCTGCAATCTGATCGATGGTAGCGTGTTCCCGGTCAAGCACGATCCCGCCATCCTGCTCAATCCGGTCCATTACTGACGGGTGCGGGGTAGTCCTGACAAGTCCGGACATCCTGCCCCCGATCCCTTGTACCATCCCGGGCTTATTGACAATGACTGTCCCTGCACCATCACAGGCGAGTACCACGGCATCGACCAAACCAAGCTTAAGACCGAAACTTAACAATTCTGATGCACCGAACCCGACAAATTCACGGGTATCAAGTACTACCCTGTCTGCCGTACACATGCCAAACGCTTTTATCCGGTGTTCAATGTTTGCCCTGATGGCATCTTTTGTTATTGCAGGAATCGGGTACGCGAATCGTTTTGCAAGCGGGCAGTCAGCGATGAGTGCCTCGCCAACTTCAACAACCCTGCCATCCCGTATGACGATGCGGCTCCGGCCAATCGCCTCGATTATGTGCTCATCGGAATCCTGTGACATGCTCATCACTTTTCCTTAAACACTATTGGCTGTTTACCTTAAGGTATATTGCGGATATTTTGCGTCGCGGAATAGGAAAAATACGGTTCTTCTCCAGATTCAGTCGATCGCAATGAGATCGATTTCAACAAAGACTAAAAACATTTCCAAAGCGGACATAAACTCGGTCAACAAAACGGACATTAATTGTGGCACTCCACATTTACCAGTGCCATGGGACCGCTGTCCATGCGGGTAGCATCCGGTGACGATTTTTTTTAGTCCATCTTTGGCCCGGGTACAACAACCCGTCAGTTTTTTTTACCTTCGTTATTCCAAACACATATGAGAAAATACCACCGATACTTCTGGTATGAGTGAGGTGTTGCGGTATTGGGAGATTGATCTGATCCGCGGTGTTGCCATCCTCATGATGGTACTCTTTCATACCGTTTACGATCTCAGTTTTTTTTCTATTTTTCCCGTCAATGTATCTTCCGGGTTCTGGCAATATTTTGCACTTGCAACCGCATCGCTGTTCCTCTCAGTTGTTGGGATCTCGCTCACGCTCAGCCGGGCCCGGGCAGCATCAACTATTTCAAAATACCAGCTTGCACTCAAATTCGTGTATCGCGGAACCGGCATCTTTCTTCTCGGGCTCCTTATCACTCTTTGCACCTGGCTTTACCTTGGTGAAGGCTTCATCGTCTTTGGCATCCTGCACCTGATCGGTATTTCAATAATAATATCTCCGCTCTTTTTCCGTTTAAAAAAATTTTCCTTTGTAGCAGGCCTTCTTTGCATCACAATCGGCTGGTTTTTTACAACCATCACCGGCCCACTCTGGCTTCTTCCTCTTGGCATTCACCCGGCCACGTTCTGGTCCGTGGATTACGAACCGATCTTCCCCTGGTTTGGTATGGTGCTGATTGGCATGGGGCTGGGCGAGTACCTGTATCCTGGAGGTGTGCGTAGGTTTGCGCTCCCCTCACTCCCACAGGCAGCTATCCGGCTGCTCGCATTTCCCGGGCGGCACTCGCTGCTCATCTATCTTGTACACCAGCCGATCATCATTCTCCTTCTTGCCGCTCTTACGGGAACGAAGGTGCTGTAACAGATCGTCTGCAATCATCCGGGCATCCCTTTCATCACGGTATTTTATCAGATCGGAGGAAAAACAAAAATACATTACCGAAGTGATGACGATCGGTCAGGACTATCAAAAATACGGTTTACTCTGATTTTTTTTCAATTTTTTTATATCTTTTTCATCGGTTTTTACACAAAAATCCGATATGCGATGAGAACAGAACACTAATCAGGATTTCATACCCATGCTCTGGATTCTCCTGGCACTCATTGGTGCCGTCACAAATGCCGCATACTTTATCATCGTCAAGAAGCACATCGAGGTCATTGATCCCAGGATCCTGACGGGCATAGGTTTTACTTTCGGCGGGTGCCTGTTGTTTGCCGTTTCTGCTCTCTATGGTTTTCCTGTCCCCGGGCCGGAATTTTTCCCCGCTGTCGCAATAACCGTACTTCTCAATATTCTCGGCCTGAACCTGATCTTTAAGGCATTGTCATCATCCGATCTATCGCTGTCCGTGCCGATGCTCTCGTTCACACCCGCTATCCTCATAGGTACATCCTATGTTATCCTGCATGAGGCCCCGTCATTGTTCGGGTTTTTTGGTATCTGTATCATCGTGAGTGGATCCTATGTGCTGAACATATCTGCAGGGCATGAGCATTTTCTGGACCCGGTACGATCGATGATGCAGAACCGTGGCAGCTGGTACATGCTCATTGTTGCATTCCTGTTTGCCATTTCGATCAATTTCGATAAGATCGCGATGCTCAATTCTGATCCGTTCTTTGGCATGGCACTTACTGTGATGAGTATCGGGATGGGATTTCTTCTCATATCTGCATATTCCCGCCTTGTCAGCAGGAAACGGCATACGGATCTGTCAGCGCATACGATGGCACAGGCAGGACCGTCAGAACCATCAGGGCTGCCAACCCGGGCATTCGCTTTGAAACAATTCGCCGGGCTTTCACTTCTCGTCGGCCTGTTCGTTGCCATCGAGGCTGCATCTGTCAACGTTGCCTATACCCTGCAGATCGTACCCTACGTTATTGCAATAAAACGGTTAAGCATAATTTTTATGGTCCTCTACGGGACGATCGTTTTTTCCGAGGGCGAACTGGGAAAACGGGTTATGGGAGCAGCCCTCATGGTTGCGGGTGCAGTTATTATCCTGCTCTTCTCCTGAGGTAATTATCCCTCAAACAAGGGCACGTCCCGGAATTCAGCACTATCAAACACTCCCCGGTCGGTAATGCGCAATGCGGGGATTACCGTTAAGGAAAGGAACGAGAGGTACATGAAAGGATCATCAATTCCCCCCATCATCCGGGTGATCGCATGCAGTTCCTGCAACCGGGCTGCAACACCCGGGTACGGCAGGGCAGACATCAGTCCGCCGCATTCCAGCGGGAGGCAGGCTTCCTGTTCCCCGGCAACAACAGCCATCCCGCCCTGCATCCGGATCACCGCTCCAATTACCCGGAGGATTTCGTCATCACTGGTTCCGACCGCGATCAGGTTGTGTGTATCATGCGCGACACTGGATGCGATCGCCCCTTTTAGAAAACCAAACCCCCGGACAAGTCCCACACCGCAGGCTCCGCTGCCGTAGCGGTTGCAGACCACGATCTTGAGGATGTCGTGACCGGGAAGAGCTGTCCCATCAACGGGCACCCGGAGCGATGTCGTGACGATCTGGTGCTGCACAATCCCGATCACGCGTGCTATCCCTTTGCCCTGGATCCGGAGTGCTCCCTTGGAAGGAACCGTGCAGCGGAACACTGATGGCAGGGAAATCGCCATGTCCGGTGACGCCGGCAGGGTATCGGTAAGCTCGCGACCTCCCACAAATACCTGCTGCACCATAAATTTTTCCGGGTCATTTACCATGCAGAAGTCTGCACGCCTGCCGGGGGCAAGCGCCCCACGGTCATGAAGCCCGAACCGTTCTGCGGCAGACAGCGTAGCCATTCTCAGTGCCAGTTCCGGTACAACCCCGCAGGCAATGGCGCTGCGGATGCAGCGATCGATGTGCCCCTCCTTCATCAGCAGGTCGACATGGCAGTCGTCAGTGGCAAAACAGCAGCGGGAGACCGTGAGCGGGGTGACCAGTGGTGCGAGCGCTTCGATATTACACTCGGTCGAGCCTTCCCGGATATACACATACATCCCTTTCCTCAATTTTTCTTCTGCTTCAGCCCGTTGGGTGCATTCATGATCGCTTTGCAGCCCGGCAAGGATGTAGGCGTTCAGGTCATTACCGGAAAGCAGGGGAGCGTGCCCGTCCCGGATAGGGAAGATATCCAGTTTTTTTCCTACTGCAGGATCACCCTCGAGAACACCGTGGATGTTCATCATTTCACCAAGGCCAAGGACACCGTCACGGTCTTTGAACCGGGTTAAATCAGCTGCATCCAGCGTTGCCCCCCCGGTATCTGACGAAGTTGCCGGGACACAGGACGGTAGCATATACCGGATATCTACAAGAAGACCTCTTCGTTGGGAGAGCATGAACTCCATGCCAGCCACACCGGCTACATTGGCGATCTCGTGGGGATCGGCAATGACCGTGGCTGTGCCGTGCTGTGCAACCAGCCGGGCATATTCGCGGGGAGTGAGCAGCGAGCTCTCGATATGGACGTGGGCGTCAATCAGCCCGGGGACAATGTATTTCCCGGTTACATTGTATTCTTTTTTCCCCCGGTAATCTCCGGTTCCGAGAATAATACCATCTTTTACGGCGATCGTGCCTTCATCCCATGTGCAGGTGAACGGATTGAAGATGCTGGCGTTTTTGAATACTGCATCCGCCGGAACAATGCCGCGAGCTGCATCAAGTACATCTTTTTGAGAAGATTTCATCAATTAAACCACGATATCCCGGATTACCGCTGTTTTGCGCTCACCCTTATGGATTAGATAGATGCGCAGTTTATAGGTACCAGGTTCAAGTCGTGCCGGGAAAAAAACCGTATTCGCCCCCTGTTTCAGGTTGACCGGAGAGGTCACGACAAGGAATTCCTGTTGCTGGAGATCTTTTATCTGATAGATGGTCACCTGCATGAAAGAATCCGGCATGGTGCTGCTGCTGTTCAGATTGACCGATATCCCCTCATTGTGGTATCGGGCATCACCAACGGCAGGGGATGTGCAACCGGATAGTACTACAAGCAGCACACAGACAACAAGAACGAGTGGTCTGTGCAGCTTCTTCATGATCCAATGGTAAAACAGCCAGGCTTAAAATGATATGGTTACATCGCATGCCGGCCGGTGATGCCGGGAGAAGGTTGGCATTCTGGCATTGAACAGGTTAAAAATTGAGGGAATGATCCCCAGATGTTCAACTGCCTGGATAAGACTGTGCCTGTCGGTATCCCCGATAACTATCGCCCGTACGTATACCCTATGCAATACGTTATGCCGTTTGTCTCCCCACTGGCAGGTAAGAAACGTGAACTGTCCGTGCGAGCACCGGTAACTGCAGATGTATACCAGGGATTCGAAGGGAGCGGGTATGATAAACGATAGTTGACTTTTTAAAAAAAAATTACAATCCAGTTACAATCATCAATTCCCGGGACGACCCCACAATGCGATGCTGATCAAAAAAACCGCTGGAATCTGCCTTTAAGGTACATTCACTCTCACTTCCCTTCATGACAAGCGCACTAAAATACCATAATCTCCAACTATACCTCAGGGAATAGTCCTCTCACACCCTGATGAACTATGCAACCAGTCGTTCTCCACAACAGCACTTTCTATAATGGGGATTGTATCACGGGGGCAGCTGAACATATCGCCGATAATTCAGTTGACCTCATTGTTACCGATCCCCCGTATGGAATCAACGGCGACAGGCTCCACCAGCACTACAACAGGGATGAAGAATTTGTTGTTGAGGGGTACGTTGAAATCTCCCGGGCGGACTACGCGGATTTCAGTATCAGGTGGATAAAAGAAGCCGAGCGGGTGCTGCGACCCGGCGGTTCGATCTATATCGTATCGGGATATACCAACCTCATTGACCTGCTCAATGCCCTGAGGAGGACAACCCTCAAAGAGATCAACCACATCATCTGGAAATATAATTTCGGGGTATTTACCCGCCGGAAATACGTTTCGTCCCATTACCACATACTCTATTACGAAAAGCCCGGTGGCAAACGGACGTTCAATCTCGAATCCCGGTATGGCTTACATGAAAAAACCAGCGATGGCAGATCTCTCAATAACTTTGATCGGGAAGATGTCTGGATCATTAATCGGGAATACAAACCCGGTAAGGTGAAGAACAAAAATGAGCTGCCGACAAGATTACTCATCAAAATGATCCAGTACAGCAGCAATGAGGGTGAGATTGTGGGGGATCTTTTTCTCGGCGGATTTTCCACTGCTGCTGTCGCAATTGGCCTCAATCGCAGGGTTGTCGGATTTGAAATTTCCCAAAAGATCTTCGATACAAAGATACCGGAGATAAAAAACCTGACCCCCGGTTATTTGGTTCCCTCTTTACAAAACCCCGTGATCAGTGCGCAAAAAAATTTTAGAAAGACCTGGACAGATAACGACCTCCGGCAACTTCAAGAGAGATATAATAAGTTCCGCGCTGAAGGAGTATCCAAAAAACAGAGTATCGCCAGACTTGGAGAAGAGCTCGGACGTGGACGCTGGTCCATAGAAAAAGCATTGAGAAAAAACGGGTTCTCTGCTGACAAAAACGTCATCGGAAAAGACTCCTGAAGATTTTTATTGACAAGACCTCTTGGACACCATGACAATCAGATCGATCTGGTAAAATATGGGGAACCGTGCACCGTGACAAAGAATATTTCATGACAAAACTCTTCGCATCGATAGATTAAACCAAAAAAATCTGTCCGGGACAGATCGCCTGCGCAAAAAGATTATTATCTGGTAAAAAAGAGAATGGGTGAATACCTGAAGATTAACCAGTCTAGTCAGCGGGATTTTTTAACAAGGGAAGGGATACATGAGTCGTTTTGTCTGTATACATGGCCACTTTTATCAGCCGCCACGCGAGAATCCCTGGCTTGAGGAAGTTGAGACTGAAGACTCCGCGTATCCCTATCATGACTGGAATGAACGTATCACCGCTGAATGTTATGCACCGAATGCGGCATCCCGGATTCTTGACTCAGATAAAAGGATCATTGATATTGTTAATAATTATTCCCGGATCAGTTTCAATTTCGGTCCCACCCTGCTGACCTGGCTGGAGCACAACCGGCCGGACGTCTATTCCTCCATTCTCGAGGCAGACCGGGACAGCATACAGCGGTTTTCCGGGCATGGTTCGGCTATTGCCCAGGCTTACAACCATATGATCATGCCTCTTGCCAGCAGCAGGGACAAGCGTACCCAGGTAATATGGGGAATCAAGGATTTTACCTCCCGGTTCAAACGCCGCCCTGAAGGCATGTGGCTGCCAGAGACCGCAGTTGATGTAGAAACCCTGGAAATTCTTGCAGAAGAGAAAATTGTATTTACGATACTGTCTCCAAAACAGGCCAGCCGGATAAAACCTGTCAATGACACACAATGGATGGATGTGAGATATGGGGGCATTGATTGTTCCCAACCGTACCTGTGCTGCCTGCCATCCGGAGAATCGATTGTCATCTTTTTTTATGATGAGAGTATCTCCCAGGAACTGGCGTTCAGCAATCTCCTCGAAAATGGCGAAGTGTTTGCCAACAGGATGATGCGATATTTTTCAGAGAACCAGAAACAGTCCGGGCTGTTGAATATTGCATCCGATGGGGAAACCTACGGGCATCACCACCGCTTTGGTGACATGGCACTTGCGTATGCTCTGTATCTCATTGAATCCCAAGATCTTGCCCGGATTACGATCTACGGGGAATACCTGAGTACCTGTCCTCCCACCCACCAGGTCGAGATTATCGAAAATACCTCATGGAGCTGCCCCCACGGCGTTAAACGCTGGAGAAGTGATTGTGGATGCTGTACCACGGGCTCCCCTATCCGGACGGTTGCTTCTCACCCTCTTGCCTCTTCACGAACAAGGGACGAATTACCGATAGGAAAGAGCTGCGAGATCATCGCCCGGCAGAAATGGCGATCACCTCTCCGTGAAGCTATGGACCGGCTGCGCCAGGCACTTGTTGCACTCTATGTCGAGCGGATGAATTCTTTTGTTTCAGATCCATGGCTGGCGAGAAATGATTATATTGACATCATCCTGGATCGTTCACCTGAAAACATTGAAAGGTTCTTCTCACGCCATGCTGTGCGAACGCTGGTTCCGGACGACAAGGTCCAGGCACTCAAGCTGCTCGAAATACAGAGAAATGGCATGCTTATGTATACCAGCTGCGGGTGGTTTTTTGACGATATTGCCGGTATAGAATCTGTACAGGTAATGCGGTATGCCTGCCGGGCAATGCAGCTTGTACGGGAAGTGGCTGATGTTGATTTGGAACCGGAATTCATTGCTATTTTAAAAAATGCTCCGGGTAACCTTCCGGCCTATCCGGATGGCGCTCTCGTGTACCGGAATTTTGTCCGGACAGCAATCGTTGATCTTTCGCGGGTCGGATTTCACTATGCATTATCCTCACTGATTGCAGATTCCCCGGAAATGGTACGGATAAAAAATTATACCCTCCGGAACGAGACGTATGAGAAGACCAGTGCCGGCAATCTTAAGCTTGCCCTCGGGAAGATCTTTTTATATTCCAATATTACCTGGGAAAAAAATACACTCATGTTTGCCGTTCTCCACCTGGGAGATCACAATTTCATGGGAGGATCTCGCGAATATACGAATGAAAACACGTATTTTTCCATGCGGGATGAATTGATGGACGGTTTTTCCAAAAGCGACATTCCCCGGATGATCCTTTGCCTGGAAGAACACTATGCCAGCCATTCATATTCCCTCTGGGACCTGTTCAGGGACGGGCAGCGGAAGGTGCTCTATGCTATTCTTGATTCCACACTTGCCGACATGGAATCTGCATTCCGGCAGGTCTACAAACAGTTTTCCCCGTTACTCCATGCCATGAAAGAGATGCAGATCCCCCCGCCAAAAGTTCTCGAAGGACCTATCTGGTATATCATCAACCGGGATCTTGAAAAGATCCTGTCCGGTAGTGATCCCGATACAAAACAACTCCGGGTCCTGGCAGATGAAATGATACAGGGAAACTTCGAGCCGGATACCGAGAAGCTCAATTTCACTGCCAGTACAGCCATTACTAACATGATGCAGCACCTCCTGAAAAACCCGGACGATCTTCTTCTTTTAGAGAAGATCACGGTAATTTTTACCCTGCTATCCCCTCTCTCGCTCAAATACAATCTCTGGGAATGCCAGAATTATTATTTCCGGATAGGGCGGCAGAGAGCAGCCGGCATGCAGGATCTCAAAACAGCCGGCGATGCACACGCCCTGCAATGGATCCGGCTGTTTGAGGAACTGGGGGGATATCTCGGGGTAAAATTTTTATGACGCTCTTTGGGCAGGTACCGGCAAACCTGAAGAACGTGACGGGGCAGGACCGGGCACGTATCGTAAAAAAATGCAGGGGATGTTTTTAAGTGAGAGACCGGGGCAGCGGAATCCTTGCGCATATCACATCCTTATGTTCTGGGTATGGCATCGGGGATCTCGGGCCATCTGCCTTCCGGTTTGTGGATTTCTTATCGGATGCAAACCAGCATTACTGGCAGATTCTCCCTATTAATCCCACCAGCCGGGAATATGACAATTCCCCGTATCACAGCATATCTGCCTTTGCATTCAATACAAACCTGATAAGCCCGGAATGCCTGGTAAAAGACGGTTTTTTAGACAGATCCGATATTGGCGTGGTCCCAAAATTTCCTGCCGGCACGGTAGATTATGATGCGGTGATCCGGTTCAAGGAAAAATTATTTTCCTTAGCCTATGAGCGGTTCAGGAAAGAGCAGATCAATCCTGGCAGGTATGAGACCGGTAACCCCTATGATGCATATGATACCTATGACGCATTCTGCAGGAGAAACTCCTGGTGGCTTGAGGATTTTGCCCTCTTCACCTCATTAAAACGGCACTACAGGGGAAGTACCTGGAACAGGTGGCCGGATGAGGTGAAATATCGCAGGACGGCAGCACTGGATGCCATGCGGGATAGCTTAAAAACCCTGATCGGACAGGAAAATTTTCTCCAGTATATTTTTGATTCCCAGTACCGGGCATTGAAGCGTTACTGCACACAAAAAGGAGTGCAGTTGATAGGAGATCTCCCGATATACGTTACGTATGACAGCGCCGATCTCTGGACGCACCCGGAATTGTTCAGGCTCGATGACGCCTCAAACCCGCTGGTTGTTGCCGGCGTGCCTCCTGATTATTTCAGCAGAACCGGGCAGCTCTGGAAAAACCCGCTCTATTGCTGGGAAGAGCATGAACGATCCGGCTTTTCCTGGTGGATACAACGTATTGAACATAACCTTTCCCTGTTTGACTATACAAGAATTGATCACTTCCGGGGTCTTGTCGCGTACTGGGAAGTCCCGGCAGGTGCAAAAGATGCAATACACGGGAAATGGGTTCCTGCTCCCGGTGAGAAATTGTTATCCCTCATGAAAAAACGGCATAGCGATCTGCCGGTTATTGCAGAAGATCTCGGGGTTATTACCCCGGATGTTTCTGAGCTTATCGACAGGTTCGGCCTGCCCGGCATAAGGGTCTTACTCTTTGCATTTTCTGATGATCCATCCGGAAGTCCTCACGCCCCGCACAACATCATAAAGAACTGCCTCCTGTATACCGGCACGCATGACAATGCCACGGCCCGCGGCTGGCTGGAATCAGAAGCTACCGTACATGAGAAACAGAGACTGTTCAGGTATATCGGACGGAAAATTTCTCCCGATCAATTGCCCGATCTTCTCATCCGGCTTGCCATGATCTCGATCGCGGACACGGTAATCTTCCCCCTGCAGGATATCCTCTCTCTTGGTGTAAAAGCACGGATGAACCGACCGGGAACAGAAACAGGCAACTGGAGATGGCAGTTAACAAGAGATCAGATAAGTCCTCTTGTTACAAAAAACCTTGGAGAGATGACCGTTCTCTACGGGAGAAACCAAAAATCTCCTGGTAAAGAGGTTTTACCGGTAGAGTTCCCGGAAGAATGATTCGAATTTTTCCGGCGTGTTGAGAAATCCGAGCACAGGCGCCCGTTGTTCAATCAGGTCATAGAGCGGGGCAGTGATCGTACCGGTGACCCCGGCATGTAGCGGTACTTTGGCAAAGCGGAGAGGTGCGGATCTTTTATAGACCGGGTTCTTTACAAACCCTTCTTTTACCTTCTCAAAATATGCAGCCCCTTTGAGCGCTTCATAACCCTCGTATTCGCTTGAGAACTGCGAAGAGACAATATTTGCCATCTGCAGAACGGTATTTCCGGCAGGGTTGATGGTCACATGCCCGTATCCCGGGGGAATGACAACGGTCTCCCCGGCAGATGCCGCAATCATGATGACATCGGAACAATCACGGTTCTGGATCAGGTAATGTGCTTTACCGGCGAGCACTTCATAGACTTCAGGGTATCCGCTCCCGTAGGGATTATCGGGATGGTAATGCCCTTTTGTCTTGATGAACTCCCCGCAGCACTCGCGCGGAGGAATAACCGTGATGTCAAAGCGGAGGTGCTGTGCGGTAAGCCATGTACGGTCTGCATCCGAACGGGAGATATCGCGGTACATGTAATACACGGGCCCGGTGGCGGTGCACGCACGGTCTGCAAGAACCCCCCGGATGTCTTCTGCGGTCCGGACTGAGGGGTTGGGCAGCGGTCCGTCCCAGCAGACCGAAAAGGCCGGGGCGGGAGGGAATTTTTTGGGAGATGGGTTACGGGGTCTCATTTCCGGCCACCAATAACGGTCATGGCCAGTTCATAGAAATCATCATCCACTTTCTTTAACTGGTTAACGGCTGATTCGAGCGGAATACTGATAATGCGGTTTCCCTGCAATGCGACCATCTTCCCAAACTCACCGGCATGCACGAGCTGCACTGCAGCAACCCCGAAGCGGGTGGCGAGGATGCGATCGAACGCAGTCGGTGATCCCCCCCGCTGGACATGGCCAAGGATGGTCACCCGCGTCTCGATACCCAGACGACGTTCCAGCTCCCTTCCTAAAATGTTGCCTACTCCAATAAACTTCGCATGGCCGCATTCATCCCGTTCATTTTCAGGTACTGACGGCAGACCGAGATCTTTTTCATGAGCTCCTTCCGCAATAACGACAATGGAGAATTTTTTGCCTGCATCATACCGGTCCTGAAGTTTTTTGCAGACTCCATCCATCGTAAAGTGCACTTCGGGGATCAGGATCTCATCTGCCCCTCCGGCAATGCCTGCCATGACTGCAATCCACCCGACGTTTCGCCCCATCACTTCGACAACGATGATGCGGTGATGCGATTCAGCAGTGGTATGGAGGCGGTCGATCGCTTCCGTTACGGTAGAGACAGCGGTATCAAACCCGAATGTCATATCTGTTCCGCAGATATCATTGTCGATAGTCTTCGGGATGCCCACTACGGAAATTCCCTGTTTTGCCATATCGCGGGCAGCAGACAACGTCCCGTCACCGCCAATAACGATAAGCGCGTGTATCCCGTATTTTTTTATATTGCTTTTTATCTTCTGGAAATCCGATGTTTTCTTAAACGGGTTCGTGCGGGAAGTACCGAGAATCGTGCCCCCTTTTGGCAGGATTCCTGATACAGAATAATCGGTGAGCGGTTCGACATCGCCATCGATGAGTCCCTGCCACCCGTTGCGGATACCGAGTGTTTCAAATTCATATTTTATTCCCGCCCTCTCGACGGCACGTATCACCGCGTTGAGCCCGGGGCAGTCGCCCCCCCCGGTCAGGACGCCCATGGTTTTCATAGCCTTGTCTCCTGTATTCATGGTTTCCTGTTATGGTATATCTTCATTGCCGTATCCATGCCGGCATTGCCCGCCATTATCGCATGGATTGCATTGCACAACAGGATTGCCTCGCACCCTTTTCGTCAAAGTGTGTGGGTAAGCTGAATGATTAATTCAGTTCACCTGCAGTAACCTGAACCGCCTTACCCGGGCGCAACCAAAACGAGGCATCGCACCGACCCCCATCAGGGGGTGGGTTTTCTCACAATGAAGGAGTTTTGAGAACGGCAGCCCCCATAAGATTGTATGACGGGACACAGATTTATCCCCTCAAAACAGCGAAGCACGTGCGACATGTAAAGCCACATTATGAATTGCGGAAACGCTGCTCCATCCATTCGGAGTACCACTATCGCAGCATGCGCTGCTGGTAACGGCGGGGTATGAAGCCTGCGAGACAATGTGGAGAACGTCGGAAACCTGATCTGACTAATCTGCCAGTGTAAGAAAGTCACGGAGAAACAAATGTTGAATCATCGTAAGGATCGTTACTGTTCACAGGCGAAAACAGGTCGGCCGCCTGAACCAAAAGGTACGGAATCAGGATGCAATGGCTGCTCTTACATTGTATCGGATGGACACATGGTTCCCGGTCCAGAGATGGCTCCTAAAACTTTCATAATTATTCATGATGTGGAACATGGTAAACCCGATATGTTCCTGAAAAGGTAGGAACCCCATCTGGGGCGACAATGACATAGCGGGCAGAGGATGTAATAAAAAGCCAATGCCCTGCGGTAATAGCAGGGACAGGGATTAATTTCCCACTTCGAAAGAAGGCAGACTTGTTACTGGTGTTTCGTGGTAAGAACGGAGGACAAATTTGTGAATGTAGTGCATTCAACGACGCCGAAAGGTGAGAAGCCTACAGACAATTCTCTGAAAGCCTGCTGGGAGAATTTCAACTGGCAGACCGCTCAGGAATACGTTAACAGACTGCAATCCCGGATTACAAAGGCAACATTAAAACAAAACTGGAATCTGGTCAAACGTCTACAACATCTCTTAACACATTCATTCTTTGCGAAGATGATCGCAACCCAAACCGTATCGAAGAACAAGGGAAAAAGAACAGCCGGCAGGAGGGGGCACCATCAGTGTGCAGACTCAAGGAAAATACGGCGGTGGATTATCCGCCAGCAGAGAATCAGCTGGGCAAGGTCTACTGCTGTCAGGTACGAGCGGTTCATGAAGATGGAGATGGGATGAACCTGTGTCTGTTCCTCGATACTGTGCTCAAGCTTCTTTCCCACATGTGCGCTCAGTTCCCCGTCAATAATCATCCGCCCCATCCTGTGCCCGTCATGTTCGCTGGTGACAAACTCAAGCGAGAAATTCCGTTCAGATAATGAGAGGATGGAGTACAGGTCTAATGAGAGATCGATATTTTCGATACTCTGCTTCATGCGGGTCTGGGAGAGGGTGACCTGGTACACGTTGCGCTCCTCACCAAGCTGCTGCCCGTGGCGGGAATAATCGATCCCGATGACGGCATCAGCAAACTCCTTCTGGGGGGCGATATAACGTACGTATTCCGGTTCGCGTTCAATAATCTCTTTCAGTACTGCATCACGGGAATACCCCCGCTTTATTACATCCCTTTTTAGTTTCCAGTCATACTTCACCTGATTTTCCGGATCCACAAAGAGGGTGAAATCGAGATATTTCCGCAAGCCAGGAGTGAACAGCGTGTGAAGCCCTTCCAGTATGAGGATCTTGTTGGGGCGAAAGATCACCGGGGGATCAAATTTTCCGGTAGTATGGTTGTAGACCGGTTTATCGATCGGCACTCCCCGCCTGAGCTGGATGAGATCCTGTTCGAGGCGGTCGATGCGGTTTGCTTTCGGGTTCAGCGCCGTCAGCCCCCGTTCTTTTCGCCCGGCCCGGTCAAAGGTGTGGTAATCGTCAAGCGTGATGGTTGAGACGAGATCATTGCCAAAGATGCTCCGCACCCCTTGCGTGAACGTGGTCTTTCCCGACCCGCTGTCCCCGGCGACACCGATGGTAAAGATATACGGGGATGCTGCAATCGTATCCTTGAAGTTTGTATAAACCATGCGTGATTCCTGTATGATCGCGTATCAGGAAAAAACCATCCTGCTGTATGGACGTTTCATCCCCATTATGCACCCGGAGATTCGCGATGCAGGTACAGGGATGACCGGGATACCGGCAGGGTAGCTGAAAGGAGGAATCCCAGGTGGAAATTCCGGAAATATATCATGTACCTGTTCTGTACGGGTTCGGGATAGTCCGGGCTTTGACTTCCAGAAAAAGGAATGACCCCGCAGGGATATACGCATTGCTCATGCAACCGTACGGGCATAGGTACCTGTCAGCGTTTCGACGATCGGACCCCAGAGGAACTGACGCTCCACCTTACTCCGCCCCCTTTTTCCCAGGGCTCCTGCATTCCAGGGTTCGTCCAGCATCCCATTGATACCCCATGCAAGCGATTCGGAGTTCACCTCTGTTTTTATGCCGTTCACAAATGCATCGATGTTCTCTGACAGTCCGCCGACATTGGAGGCAACAACACATTTTTCTGCGCTCCATGCCTCCAGGAGCACAAGACCAAACGGCTCATTACGGCTGGGGATGACAACAATGTCTGCAGCATTCAACAAACGGATGTACTCCGAGTCACGGATATACCCGACAAAGTTGACCGGCAGATCCCGTGCGCGTTCCTGCAGGAACTGCCGCATGTCCCCGTCCCCGGCGACCACCACTCGTGCATCCCAGTGGTGCTGGCAGACTTTCCGTATTGCTTCGATGAGGAGGTCCGGCCCTTTCTGGTAGACCAGCCTGCCGATAAACAGGATAAGTGGCGCGTAGGGATGTATTCCATAGTCCCGCTTGACATCACCGGGGTCAATATCAGTCCGGAACTCCCGTGGGATGACCCCGTTTGGGATCACATCGCATTTTTCATCCGGGACATTATACAATGTCATAATTTCATTTTTTAAGGAGGCGGAAACTGCTGTTATCCGTTTTGCAATGAGCCCGCCATACCATTCCTTCCCCGAAATTTCCCGAGCCTCCCACCAGTCCCCGCACTGGTTGCCATTCCTCCCGTATTCCGTTGAATGATACGTGAGAATGGTGTTCCTGTCCTGCAGGTAATGGAGTGCCTGCACGACGTGCCAGTCATGAAAGTGGAGGTAGTCAAAGCGGTGCGGTGAATCATATTTTTTAAACTGGTTCACCATTGCGGTGCTCATGGAGTCGCAATATTCAATAATATTTTTTCCGGCAGGCTGGCAATAGTGGTATTCAACCCCTTTTACTGTCTGGTCGGGGATCTTTCCCCGGGTGAAGAAATGCACTTCATGATGTTGTTTTACCAGCGTCTCTGCAAGATTTGTTGCAGCGCTGGCAAGCCCGCCAACGCGTTCAGCGTACATCGACTCCCAGCAGAAGAAGGCTATTTTAAGTGACTCCATAACAGCTCCCTTTGTTCTTTTATGATCCGGGTCAGGTCATGGCGTTCAGTCAGCCCGTCAATGCTCTCAGTCAGGCTGGGATCTTCGAGCATCTCAGTGATCCAGCGGGCAAAATCTCCCCTCTCCTGGTGGAACAGGATCGAATCTTTGGGCACGATGTAGAGCAATTCTTCAAACTGGTCAAGATTATAGGCAGTATGTCCGATGAACCCTCCCGGGCAGGCAAAATGAAATGCCTGTTCGGGAGACAGGGTTCGCAATGTCTTAGCTGACTTCCGGTTTTTCATCACCCGTATGTTCCGGGATTCGTAGTCGGATAACACCCTCATGTACGTTTTGAATGCATCATCGGCCTCATGATGGCTGAAATAGGTGTGTACTTCGCCACACGTACCGTATTTGGATGCCATGTAATAGAAGTGGTCACTCGTCTGGAGATATCTCCAGATCGGTTTGTCAACAGCATAGGGCTGCGCCAGCTGAACCGCATGGAATGCTGCCAGCTGCCGGTCGTTTCCCATCCAGGCGGAAGTATCCTTTTCGATATCCGCCCAGGAAATTGTTTCCCGGACATCAATCTGCCCTACAGGGAGGTACCGCGAAACTGCCTCGGATGGCAGGACAGATTCAACGCCACGATCCGCAAGCTCATACGGCAGGGAGTTCAAAAAGTCAAATATACCCGTTTCTTTCCAGAAGTGTTCACCAAAGGTTTCGAAGTCGAGGAACACCGTGACGACGTCCCCTTCCGATCCGGCAATCCATTGTGCATACGTATCTGCGGTCAGCGGGTACATGTCCCACGACGGGTTGGCAAAGCGGAAGGCTATGTCATCCGATAACTTGGTGTTACGAAGCAGTACCGGAAGATCCTGGCACGTATAGAGATGATTCGGGCTGCGCCACGCGAGTATGCGGTCAACTCCTTCGGTGAAGATACCGGAAAAACCCATATCGAGGATGGTAGCGGCCACATCGTTATTGAACGTGAACTCGGTATTTTCAAAAATTGTCGGGCGGACCCCGAACCGGTCATGCATCAGCTCGGAATGCAGCCGGACCTGTTCCCTGAATTCTGTTTTATCATGAAAACAACTGGCGATGCTGTGGTAGTAGGTCTGCCCGACCATCTCGGTATTTTTATGCTGTGCCACCTGTTCAAAGAGTTCAATGGTATCCCTGCTCCACTTTTCCAGTTGCTCAACCAGTATGCCTGACAAGGAAAACGAGCAACAAAAGCCTTCATCGAGTTTTTCAAGGATAATTTTTGTTGCCGGATTATAGCACTTGTCTGCTACCCGAACGAGTATCTCCTCATTCAGGCTGTCAAAATACTGATGAAAAAGATCTTTTTTCTTCATCTTTGGAACAGGCGTGAACTGCCGGTTCAGCCGGTATGGCTGGTGGACTTCAAACCCGATACAGATGCTGGGCATACTAAACTCCTCTTTTTTTGAAAAAGGTACATTCCGCCCGGGTTCTTGACGAACAGGAGTACGTTTATGGATTTTTTGATTGTTATGCTGGGCTTGCTGTAAAAACCATGAGAATGCCGGGACTGGTTATTTTCTCATGTCCGATGCGGAACGTTCCTTTGACTGGTACTACTACATACCCCGTAACTAGGACTTATAGATTTCCCTGATCGTTACCGGAGAAAGCAAAAAAAATTTCCTGAACTGCAGGTAAAAATCTGAATAGCCATAAAAACATTCCGATTTGATTTTTGCCCCTGCACAGGGGCAGGTTTAACCCTTCGCTGAAATAAACGGGGAAAACCGGAATTATTCCGATCACTTTGATGAGGGGGGGAAATGATCTATTCAAACCTTTTTGCCCAGCGGCGGTCAAAACGAGGCATCACCGCGACCCCCATCACGGGGCGGGGATTCTCACAATGCAGAGATTTTAGGGCAGCAACCCCCCCATAAAATTGTATTTAAATTACCCTGCCCTATGAGCCGCCCGAACCACCGCACAAAGAAGGCCCGTTGTTATACGACATTGTTCACCGTATTTTCAGGGCATAGTTGCATCATCCCCAATCTTTGTAGTCCTTTCGATACTTGCATTACCCGTACATTACCCACAAAAAACCGCAAAAAACAGCAAAGAGTTTTTAATTTCAGAACCGGTCTGCAACAAACGCGGTGGATGAAAGGATATCTCCGAGGCCGGAAGATTTCTTTATATCGTGGGCAATAATTGTCGGGATAATGATGATCGTATGCGTGTCAACGGGGAATATACCGGGAGACCGTTGCGGCCCGAAGGCTTCCTCAATCTGCTCAAGAGCACCGATGCCCACCGGAGAAATTTCCGTACTGCTGCCCTGTGCAGCATGAACGGTGGTAAGAGATGCAAAGAGCAGGGCATTGAGCGATTCGTCAGGCTGTGAACAGTCTGCCCTGATAACCAGCACATAATACCCGAACGTGTGGAGGTGCAGGCGCCGGAGACCACTTTTTCTGCAAACCAAAAGAGCCCCCTTAACCAATTGGACGGGAGAAAGGTGTCCGGAGATCCCGTAGCCGGGTTCCTGTGGGATGAGATGATGAAGGAGCAGGAGAAGCTCATGTTCATTGAGTCCTATGCTGTCTGCTGCGGGAAGAATATGCCGTGCAAAACCCCCAATAACCGCATCATCTGTAACGGACACGCACTCCACATGAACCCGCATCCGGCTGGTATTCTTTTTCATTCGCAGGATCTGATCCGCCGCCCGGGCAAATTCTCCGGCAAGCGAAAGGTACTGGTAGCCGGAGAGAAAAACACGGGTATAAGCTGAAACCCTTGAAATAACCGCATCTCCTGAATCCCCGGGGATAAGCGCAGACTCCGGATCATAAGCCGGGGATGCAATGAAACGGTTATTTCTCGGCACTACCCCTTCAGCCACGGGTACCAGGCCCGGCGGATACTCAAAGACGAGATGGATTTCATCGGGGGGGTCTGTCCTTTGGGGATTGATGTCAAGCACACGGACCCCGGCATTGATGAGGATTTTTTTCGTATCCGGCCCTGCAGAATGTGTAATACAGAGCACATCCGGAACACCGATTGATGCCAGATGTACCGCCGCGATACCGGCCTGCCCCCCAATTGCAAGCGAGCCAGTATCTGAAAAAGCGTGGGTAAACTGCTGGTAGCGTGACCAATCGGTCACAAACCACTCTTCGGCTGTGCAGGTTTGCATGGAGTGCAGGAGTCGTGACCGTAGTTCAAAAAGGTCTGGCTGGCTGAGCAGCGGGGACTGCAGTAATGCCGGTGTGACCGTTATGATACGATCGAGATTCACATTGAAACCGACAACGGCAGGGTTCATCTGCGGCGTCCTGACGTTCTGGTAGAGTTTTTGCCACGTGTCGTTATTCATGGACGGGTTACCGTAAATTTCCGTTGGCGTTGTGCGATTTTATACTGTTCCATGCCAGGGTCCTGATTTATTACTTTTTAAAAAATACGCTCAGATCCCGGATGCTGACCGAAGCGAATCCATCTTTTTTTGGTACAATACTTTTTATGGGACATAAAACCACTATTCAATTACTGAGGAGTCTTTAATGGAAGGTAAGATGAATAAGGATTTCCCGCATGTACCAGAACGGATCTCGGGGCTCATCGAGCTTTCGTATAATCTCTGGTGGAGCTGGAATCCTGCGGTAAAGATGGTTTTTAAGTACCTGAACCCCCAGGGATGGATTGATAGTAACCATAATCCGGTCAAGATGCTCCGGGATCTCCCCGAAGAAACCCTGGTCGCCGCTTCAAAAAACGCCACGTACCTCCGGCATTACGATCTCGTAATGTCCCGCTTCCGGCATGAACTGAACCAGAAGAACAGCTGGTTTACCGAACATTTCCCGTATAACCATGATCTCACCATCGCCTATTTTTCCGCCGAATACGGCCTCCAGCACTCACTTCCCTTTTACGCGGGAGGACTCGGATTTCTTGCAGGAGATCACTTGAAAGAGTCAAGCGATCTCGGCCTGCCGCTCGTTGCGGTTGGTTTCATGTACTCGGAAGGATATCTTCACCAGCATATCGGTGCTGATGGCTGGCAGGCAGATATTAATGAACTCTTAAACCGGGATGCAGCGCCCATTAAAAGGGTCACGTATTATGATGACGCTCCGCTGGTGGAGCTGGAAAATTCCCAAAATCCCGTGAATCATGACGCAGCCCCGGTCAAACGGGTCATGTACAACCACGACAAGCAACTGGTGGCGCGGGTGCCGTTCATCGATCCGCCGATCTATGTTGCTGTCTGGAAAGTGGATGTGGGAAATATCCCCCTCTTTCTTCTGGATACCGACATCAAAGAGAATAATCCGGTCAACCGGATGATCTCGTACCGCCTCTACACCGGGGACAACGAACTGAGACTCCGGCAGGAGATTGTGCTGGGTATTGGCGGAAGTTACATACTGGACGTTCTTGGCATACGCCCTTCAATCATCCACCTGAATGAAGGGCATCCGGCATTTGCACTCCTTGAACGGATCCGGGAACATGTTTGCGATAAACAGAGTTTTGCAGAAGCTTCTGAGAGGGTTAAAAAAACCAGTATCTTCACTACGCATACCCCGGTGGCCGCAGGGCACGATGCATTTTCATACGCCCTGATGGACAAATATTTCAGCCACTATTATCCCCTTCTTTGCATTGACCGGCAGACGTTCCTCAAACTGGGATATTCTCCCAATGACCATGCTGAATTGTTCAATATGACCGCATTTGCCCTGAAGATGTGTGGCTTCAAAAATGGCGTGAGCAAAAAGCACGGCGAGGTTGCCCGGGAGATGTGGCAGCCACTCTGGCCGGAACTGCCAAAAGAGAAAGTCCCCATCCGCCATATCACAAATGGTGTCCATGTGCACACCTGGCTCGATCCTAAAATGGTCCTTCTGCTGAACAAATATTTCTCACCCACCTGCCCGAACTGGGAAATTGAGCATGACAGTCCCCTTGTCTGGGAGATGATCAATGAAATTCCGGATAAAGAGTTATGGGATGTCCATGTGCAGCTCAAGCGAAAGCTGGTCAACCGGATACGGGAGTTCAAACGCCGGAAATGGGTGGGGGAGGGAGCCGATCCCATTAATGTCATCACCGGTGGTGCCCTCCTGGATCCCTATGCCCTCACGATCGGGTTTGCCCGCAGGTTTTCCACGTATAAACGGGCCGATCTCATCTTTTCGGATATTGACCGCCTCAAAAAGATCGTGAACAACAAGTGGAGACCGGTACAGATCATCTTTGCAGGCAAAGCTCACCCTGCTGATGACGAAGGAAAACGGATTATCCAGAAGATATACAGGTATGCCCACCAGCAGGATTTCGGCGGGAGGATTGCCTTTGTGGAAGATTACGGGGAACAGCTGGCACAATACCTTGTCCATGGTGTGGATGTCTGGCTCAACAACCCGGTTCCCCCGATGGAAGCCTGCGGGACAAGCGGGATGAAAGCCTCGTTAAACGGGGTACTGCATATGAGTGTCCTTGATGGCTGGTGGCTGGAAGCATTTAACGGTACGAACGGGTGGGCATTCGGGGATACTGCGCCCGGCCCGGACCGGGACCGGGGTGATGCCGAACAGCTCTATAACCTGCTGGAGCGCGAGGTTGTCCCGATGTACTATACGCTTTCTGAGAACGGGATCCCGCATATGTGGGTGAAAAAAATGAAAGAGACCATACGGAGCACCGCACCGCAGTTTTCCGCCCGCAGGATGGTAAAAGAGTATGTCCGTATGGCATACGAACCGGCTCTTAAGGTTGCAGCAACATACAAAAAAGAGGAAATTTTGCGGGAATGATGGGAAGTATTTTTCCCATTATGGCTCATCGTCATTTTCTGTGATTTAGCCAGGGTATTAATTTCATTCCTGATATGTCCCACTCCTGATGGGGTCGCTCGGCTGCCTCGTTTTATAGCCTCGCCGGGCAAGGCAGTTTTTTTATGAATCATGCTCAAAAAACTTTACGCGTACCGCCGCGGTGGCGTCCCTTTAGGGGCGACGGGGTTCATCGTATTTTTGGGTATGGGGGGCATCAGCCCCCATGTTTGTAATCCTTTCAATACCTGCGTTACCCACTAAAAAACAGCAAAGAGCAGAAAAAAAAGATTGCCCCTTCAGACTGCCTTGTCAGCCATCTTTTCGCCTTCAAGAAGGGCCGCCTGTGCAGCCGCCAGCCGTGCGATAGGGATGCGGGGGCCGGAGCAGGAGACGTAGGTCAGTCCGATCCTGTGGCAGAAGTGGATGGAAGCAGGATGTCCGCCGTGCTCGCCACAGATGCCTACTTTCATATCCGGGCGGGTGTGCCGCCCCCACTTCACCGCCTCCTCCATGAGCCGTCCTACACCCTTGACATCCAGCACTTCGAACGGGTTGTCCTGCAGGATGCCGCTCTGGTTGTACATGGGAAGGAACTTGTTCTCTGCATCCTCCCGTGAGAAGGAGAAAACGGCCTGCGTTAAGTCGTTTGTTCCAAACGAGAAGAACTCTGCCTCCTCTGCAAGATGGTTCGCCCGCATGCAGGCGCGGACAACCTCGAGCATGGAGCCGAACCTGAAGTCCAGTTTCACTTCGTAGGTTTTTTCGACGGAGGTGCGGATAGAATCCACCCATACCTTCACCCGTTTGAGTTCCTGGGCTGTACAGACCTGTGGCACCATGATCTCCGGGTGCACCTCGATACCCGCTTTCTGGCATTCGGCAGTGGCTTCGAGGATGGCCCGGATCTGCATGGTGTAGATCTCCGGGAAGGTGAGACCCAGCCGGACACCACGGTGACCGAGCATCGGGTTGACCTCATGCAGGGCGCGGACCTTCTTTAAGATCGCCTCCTTTTTCACAATTGCCTCGTCCACCAGCACCGGATCGGTGAACTTCTGCACCTGGGGGTGGATATCCCGTGTCTGGTTCATAAAGGTCACCGCATCGGAGAGCACCTGCATGCCCTGCAGGATCTCGCGCAGGTGATGGAGATGATCGAGATCCTCTACGAGAAGATGCTCTGAGGGTAAGAACTCGTGGATGGGGGGATCGAGCAGGCGAATCGTCACCGGGCGGGGGGACATAATCCGGAATATCTGCCTGAAATCCTCGCGCTGGATCGGGAGCAGCCTGTCAAGGGCGACCTGGCGTTCTTCCTGGTTCTCGGCAATGATGATCTCCACCATGATCGGCAGGCGTTCGGTGCCGTTGAACATGCGCTCGGTGCGGCACAGCCCGATACCCATGGCGCCATACTTCAGCGCCCGTTGTGCATCATCGGGTGTGTCCGCATTGGCCATGACCCTGAGCTTCGCCATCTCATCCGCCATTGACAGGAGAGTACCGAGTTCTGGCGAGAACTCCGCTTCGATCATGGGGACCTCGCCTAAATAGACCGCACCGGTAGTGCCGTCTATGGTGATCAGCGCACCCTCGCCGAATTCCTGGTCGCCGGCCCTTGCATGACGCATGCTGACATCGACATGAATGCCGTCGGCGCCGGATACGCAGGGTTTGCCCATGCCCCGCGCTACTACGGCAGCATGGGAGGTCTTGCCGCCCCGGCTTGTCAGGATTCCCTGCGAGGCGAAGAAACCGTGGATGTCTTCAGGCTTGGTCTCTTCCCGCACGAGAATTACCCGCTCACCGGTCCGCCCCAGTTTCTCGGCCCGGTCAGCATCGAACACGGCAACGCCAACTGCTACGCCCGGGGATGCAGGCAGACCTTTTGCAATGGGTTTTTTCGTTACTTTTGGATCCAGGCGGGGGAAGAGCATCTGGTCAAGTATTTCAGGCTGGATGCGCAGGAGTGCCTGGCGCTTGTCGATAAGCCCGTTGTTTGCCATCTCCACCGACGTGCGCACAAGGGCATGAGCGTTCATCTTGCCGTTCCGTGTCTGGAGGCAGTAGAGTGTGCCTTTTTCAATGGTGAATTCGAAGTCCTGGACTTCCCTGTAATGGGACTCGAGCTGGCTGCGCAGGTTCAGCAGCTCGTTGTACAATACCGGCATCTCGTCGGCCATGGCGGCAACCGGCTTTGGCGTGCGGATGCCGGCCACGACATCTTCACCCTGTGCATTGACCAGGTACTCACCGAACATGACGTTTTCGCCGGTGCCCGGGTCGCGGGTGAAACCCACCCCGGTAGCAGAATCGTTGCCCATGTTGCCAAAGACCATCTGCTGGACGTTTACTGCCGTGCCGTTGGCCATGTCGGGCGTGATCCTGAATTCCCGCCGGTAGTCTACCGCGCGTTTTCCTCCCCATGAATCAAATACAGCCCTGATGGCAATCTCCAGCTGTTCAAGGGGTTTGTCCGGGAAGGGTTTGCCGGTGCTGCGGCGGACCACGTTTAAGAACCGTTCAGAGATCGCGGCCAGGTCACGGGCTGATAAGTCCACGTCGTGTTTCGCACCTGCTTTTGACTTGACTGCCGCAAACTCGGTGTCGAACTCCGCTTCGGGAATACCAAGAGCAACCTTGCCGAAGAGCTGGATGAAGCGGCGGTAGGCATCGTAACAGAACCGTTCGTTACCCGTCTGGGCGATCAAACCCTGCAGGGTCCCGGCATTGAGACCAAGATTGAGGATGGTATCCATCATGCCCGGCATGGACATGGCAGAACCCGATCGCACCGAAACCAGGAGGGGGTTGGTGCGCCCGCCAAAGACCCGCCCGCTTTTTTGTTCCACGTCTGCAAGACCGGCATGCACCTGATCCATCATGCCCGGGGGGAATTTTTTCTCCGGATCAGCTACTACGGCAAGACAGGCTTCGGTGGTGATCACAAAACCGGGTGGCACCTTAAGGCCGATCCGGGTCATCTCGCACAGGTTGGCGCCCTTGCCGCCCAGAAGTTTCTTGTCCTTGCCATCGCCTTCATTGAAGGCAAATACCCATTTTTTTATCATACTTTCCTCCTGCCCTACTCCATGATTTTCTTCATCCCGTCCGGCTGCACCTGCACAACCACCGTTTATGGGTCATGCATAAGCTGCCAGTATGTGTGCATTGTGGAAAGAAGATTATATAATAATGCCTCCGCAGATGCAGTACAAACCCTGTTTATGCCTGGTGCATGGCAGTTGCAGATTTCTGCCGGCAACCGGTGTTACGCAGGAATATCTTCGCAGGTCCTGTCGTTTCATTGCACGTGGATGCTTCATACCTTATCGTATGATATATAACGGCAGGATTTGGTTATGCACCAGAGGATGATGCAGCCGGGATTTTTTTTTAAAGACACCGATCCGGTTATGCAGGGAAAAGCGGGATTTCATAACATTCTTTTCCTTGTCATGGTTTTCGTGTTCTTATTGCAGGTTTTTAAAAAAATACCCTTCGGGAACCGGTTTTTCGATGATCAGAACCGGGTATTGCTGTACATGTGTCTGAGGATGCATTTACGACAAAACAGCCTATGCAATTTTTATGACCGTTCTCCACGCAGAAATCCGGGATAGGAGCTATGAGAGAGACACTCAAACTTTTTGGCATTGCCGGGAGCACCGTACTGGCTGTAGGTATGACGCTCCTTATCGGAGCACTGCCCGTGCGGACACATGTTGAGGGAACCGTCGGCTGGTGGAAAGTCTTTTTTAAAAGGGGCACGGGAAAGCCGTTAGTCTTCTTCATGATCGCCCGATAAAAAATGAAACGGGTGTGCATTGCACCGAATCCGGGCAGAGTTTTGACCGGGGCCACGAATCGGATCCGGCAATCCAGGTTTCGTATA
>Ga0315284_10001566_pt1 | contig 32653 bp, 26 predicted proteins | sample YL17G09_16_MG_FD_203696 | JGI IMG/M metagenome (GOLD analysis project Ga0315284, IMG submission 203696) | Sediment microbial communities from Yellowstone Lake, YNP, Wyoming, USA - YL17G09_16 | ecosystem: Environmental > Aquatic > Freshwater > Lake > Sediment | place: USA: Wyoming | collected... | reverse complement strand
TTTTGCCCCAGACACCAGGCATGGTGACATCCTTGATCTTGATATTTTCAGCCTTGTTGCCTTTGCCGAACATGGTCATGGTAACCTGCTGATTTTCGCCAGGCCAGCCGAGAACCATCGCATAAACGGTGTTACCCTTGCGGGTATAGCGGATGTCTTTGGCGGTGTAGCCGCCCTTCATTTTAGCGAAGCCGCCGCCCGTCTCCATTTTCGCCGGCCCCTCGCCGTATTCCACAAAAGGCCTTGTCCAGTATATCGCCTCGCCGTATTTTTTAAGCCAATTGCCGATTTCCAGTAAAACCTTTTTCTGGTTATCAGGTATGGTGCCGTCGGCCTTCGGCGAGATGTTGAGCATCAATTGGCCGTTCTTGCTGACGATGTCAATCATTGTCCGCACGATTTCCATCGGCCTCTTTATGCCGAGGTCCTGCGTATAGCACCAGCTCCCCCTGCTTATCGTGTCGTCGGTCAGCCAGACATAGTCGGTCAATTTATCAGCCCGGCTCTTCTCAAAGTCCTCTACGCCCACCTCTCTCGGCAGGTCCTGCTGCTTATATGTCACCACGATTTCTTTGCCGAGATTGCCGGCGTCGTTAAAATAATGCGCAAGGTATTCCATCTTGTATTTGTCCGGAATCTCATCTAACCAGGAATCGAAATACATCAAATCGGGATGATAGTTGTCGATGACTTCGACAAGCTTGTCCTCCCACATCTGGAAATACTTATCAACGGGCATATACCCATACATAATCGCACGGTTGGGGTCTTCGAGCAGTTCGGGGAAGTTTTTCTTCACGAATTCGTAGTGGCCCGTCCACTGCTTCCTGCCATTTTTTTCAATCTCATACAGGCCGTTTCGCTCGTGATGAAAAGTCGTAACGAACCACATCCCGTGTTTGCGGATGGCTTTCTCTAATTCGCCCACGCAATCGCGCTTCGGCCCCATATCCTTCGCGTTCCAGGGATTGACTTTGCTCGCCCACATCGAAAAGCCGTCGTGGTGTTCCGCCACAGGCCCTGCAAATTGTGCCCCGGCCTTTTTGAACAAATCCGCCCACTCATCGGCGTTGAATTTCTCCGCCTTGAACATCGGCACAAAATCAGGATACCCGAACTTGTTCGGCTCGCCGTATGTCTTCACGTGATGTTTATACTCCGGCGATTTTGTGTCATACATATTCCGCGGATACCATTCGTTGCCAAAAGCAGGCACGGAATAGACCCCCCAGTGAAAATATATCCCGAACTTCGCATCACGGAACCAGTCGGGGGCAGGGTCGCGTTTCTTCAGCGATGCCCAGTTGGCCGTAAACCTGGCCTTTTGCGACTGGTCGCTGACAAAACCGGCAAGGGCATACACCAGCGCCCCCTGCCAGTTAATGGCGATTTCGTTGGTTCGCGCATCGGCCTGGACGTCCTGCCAGTCCGTCGCCGAATGTCCCCCGCCAATAATATATCCCGGCCACGGCTCCCTTACCCTGTCGCCGCCGGCACGCCTGTCGTGCGGGTTCATCGGCGGCTTATAACCAAGCCCCGTCACAAACGACCGGCCATAATAATTCCTCCCGAACAAATGGTTTATCGCGTCAAGCGCCGTATCCACGTATTCCCGATTCGGCGACACCTTGTTGGCTATCTGAAGCGTCAATACCTCTCTGGCAACGGTGCCGGCGCTGCCCCATCTGTATTCGTCGCCAAGACACCTCCCGTAAACGTCTTTATTGCGAGTTACGACAATCGAATCCGCAGTCCTCAGCAGGTCGCGCCTTACATCTTCCACAAGTGTGTCTCTCTTGCCTTCTCTTTTGCTCAAAAGATAGGTGAACATCGCCAGGTTCTTGACGTTGCCCCAGTCCCAGTAGAATTCGATTTTGTCCTCGTAGGACATAGTCATCCGCTCGAAGGCCCGGAGATATTCAGGGGCGCCCGTCGTTTCCCACAGCTCCACCGCCGCCCACATACGGTCATCCTGGTCGGTCGTCGGATAACCGCCTGTCCTGAAAGCCCTTATGTTAGCCATCTTGTTCTCGCGGTTGGCCGTAAGGAAACCGTAGCTTTTCTTCGCCGCATCCAGACAGGTCTGCGCATAGTTCGGGTCGTATGGTTTGAAATACCTCGCCGACATTGCCATCATCGCCACGAAATCCGCCGTCGCCGCCGAACTGTAGTCCGTAAAGTATCTCTTCTCCGTCTCCTGCTCAGGCATTATGAAGCCGCCAAACGTCAGCGTTGATATCTTATGCGACACCTTCCCTGAACCATCCGGATACTGCATCTTCAACAGCCAGTCCGTCTCCCATTTGATTTCCTTTAGGAAGTCCGGATACCCCGGCGCCGTATCGGGAAGATTGAGGTCCAGGCCCCTGAGTTTGTCCCCGAACTGCTCCCACGCCCAAAACAGCGACCCAACCGTAACGCCCGCATTGACTACATATTTATTGTAGTCTCCCGCGTCGTGCCAGCCGCCTGTGCCGTCCCGTTTTGTGTTCGGCTCATTGATATCAGGGACATAATCCAGCCAGGCGTCATCAGTATGGCATGCGGCATGATAATAACGCTTGCCGTTATATACGGCGTTGACCTCAGTGCCGCACCGCCAAAGGTAAAACGCCCTCATCGCCGTCACATACGCAAAATCATAAACCTTGTCGCCTATCTCAAATTCATAACTCCGGCCAACCCCCGGCACATCCAAATAGTATTTCCCCGCCTTATTCACCTTTGAAAAATCAGCAATCCAGACGGTCTGGTTCACGTCCTGCTGGCTGAACGGCCCCGTAACCCTGCCGGAATAGACGGTGTTACCCTTCGATGCCTCCTTCACGTTGAAACTCGAACACTTGCTGATTATCGTGGCCTTCTTCTGCGCCGCGGGAAGATAACCTAAGGAATTGATTCGAATATCCGTGCTTGCCTTTGTTAACTCCTTCTGCGGCGCCGGCCCACCCATCGCAAACGCCACACCGCCGCTTATAACTACCGTTAAAACAACTGCCGCAATAATCGCCTGTCTTGCCTGCCCTGCGTTGCCCTGGCGAAGCGGGGAGCTTAGTCGAAAGAAACGTATCTTCATAACTGCCCTTTCTATATTTACATAAGTTGACGCAGCAGTTTACTCTTTATTGCACGATGTTTCAATGGCGATTCGTCTGAACAACAATGAGGCCTTTGACCCGGTCTTTCCGCCCCGCCGAAAGCGGACGCCCAGGCCAATAAAAAAGGAACCCCGCTTGCCTCTTGGCGAAGCAAGGATTTCTGCTCCCTCATTCAAAAACCTCTATGTTTGGAGCAGTCCATAAGTATATACGCATATACTTATATACTTACGTCGCATCGTTTATCCCCACACAAGTTTGCCCAAGGACAAACTAAGCAAAAATCTTACGACGCTGCCACGAGCAGAAACGTATTAAATATTGATGGAATACGCTAAAAAATTATGTCTGTTTTCGGCCGTCTTCAGCGTGATGTCGCTGTCCGGCGTTCACGATGGGGTGATTGCCCCAACCGCTGATTCTTCAGGCCGGTCAATTATTATCACCAATGTCTATGCAACCGCCTACTACTGTGTTTACAATTCCGAACTCGCCGGCACGCAGACCATCACAAGGACCATTTCAAACACCAACTATACCTTAAAGGCATCCTTCTTATTCGGCGGCTGGGGCGCTGCTATGCAGGGCACAGGCAGGACCGGCCCCGGGGGCGACTACATCAAATACACGGGAGGCGCCGGCTGTTTCGTCCGCCTTACAGGCCCCAATGCGGGCAGAAACCTCGAAGGCCAATGGGTAATAAATCCTAAAGCCCTGTGCAGCCGTTACGCCCGGCTGGGCATCACCGATTTTACCGGTTTTGGCAATTTAGCGCTTTTGTATCCCGACTCCGCGACCTATTCACGTCAATCTCTTGTCACCGGCTCGATGGGCAAACCCCTTACACCCTGGCTCTCTATTTCCACCGACTCATCGCTAATACCACCCGGCCAAACCGGCACTCTTGTTTTCAATAACGGCACGACCACCCCTTCCGGCGACTCGTCCGCAAATTTCAAAGTCCAGGACGCAGGCCATTCGATAAATGGAAAACATATCGATATTTACTTAGGCGAAGGCCAGTCCGTAATTGACGAATGGAACCGCACCGGCGGCAACCGCTACGTAGATATTTACCCCGCGAGATAATTTATTTCTATCTCACGGGGTGGGATGTTTCGAATCGAGAAATTGCTGGAGGATTTCTGCTGCGGCCAAGGCGTCTATTCTGGCACGTTTCTTTTTGCGGGTCAGCTCCCTCTCCACAAGTTTTCCCTCGGCGGCGAAGGTGGTCAATCGCTCATCCTGGAAGAATATGGGGATGCTAATGTGCTCTTTGAGCTTTTCGGCGAAGGCGCGGATGATTTCGGCCTGTCCCCCCGATGAGCCATCCATATTCAAAGGCAGGCCAAGAACAATCGCACTGACGTTTTCGCTGTCGATAATCGCGAGTATCCTGCTGATAAGACCTTTTGCGGTGGCGAGCGAGGCCAAAGGCGAGACGATTGTCTCGGTGGGGTCGCAGATGGCTAAGCCGGTTGTCTTTGTTCCGTAATCGATAGCAAGATATCGCATTTGCTACAGAAACTTTTCGCCGGTGCGGCGCTCGATTATTTCGAGAAGGTCCTTGATTCTATGGGCCTGACTGACGGGACATACGAGCGTTGCGTCTGGGCTGTGGGCGACAATCATATTATCGAGACCTATTGCGGCTATGAGGTGCTCCGTATCTTCGGTAACGAGGATGCTGGATTCGCAGTCGAGGATTTCCGTTTGACCAGCGACGACGATATTGTCGTTTTTGTCGGATTTGATGATGTCTGCCAGGGCGGCGAATGAGCCGAGGTCGAGCCATCGGCAGTCGAGCTTGATGGCGTGGACGCCGGGGGCTTTTTCCATAACGGCAAAATCTATGCTGATTTTGGGCAGCTTGGGAAAGCAGTCTGCGAGCGTCTCTTTCTGGCGAGGGCCGTCCCAGTCGGCCTGAATTTTTTTCAGGGGCTGGGCGGCGTCGGGGAGGAATTTGTTGAGATGTGCGAGGATGGTCTTTGCCTTCCATATGAACATTCCGGAGTTCCAGAAGTGATGGCCGTCGTCGAGGTATCGGCGGGCGGTCTCTTCGGCGGGCTTTTCCTTAAAGCTGTCAACGGTATATATCTCGTTCTTACACTTGGCGCATTTGACGGGTGCGGAGCATTTTATGTAGCCAAGCTGGGTGCTGGGGAACGTGGGCTTGATGCCGAAGGTTATCATTTTGTCGGGATTGGCGTTGACGAAGGTAAGGGCGTCTTTGAGTGCCTGCTGGAAGGTTTCGGCGGGCTCAATTATCTGGTCGGCGGTAACGACGGCCATCGAGGCGTCAGGGTCGAGCTTTGTGAGGATGGATGCGGCAAGGCCGATTGCGCCGGCGGTGTCGCGAACCACCGGCTCGGAAATCACATTATTATACGGAAGGCCGGTGACGGATTCTCGAACCATATCAGCATATCCAGCGTTGGTCAGGACGATGATGTTGCGGGCGTCGAAAATGGGAGAGAGGCGTTCGAAGCAGAGACGAAGGAGTGTTTGGCCCTGGAAGAGTTTGAGGACCTGCTTCGGTCTTGTTCTTCTGCTAAGCGGCCAGAGACGCTTGCCTGTTCCCCCTGCCATAATTACCGCGTAGTTCATAGTTCGACTCCGCTCACTATAAATCGCCAAAACCTCTTATCAACTAAACAATTCGGTGAACGCAGTCTATCAAACCAGGAAATTGCAGTCAATGCTGGTACTTGAGCGGATTTCGTTGGCGAAGTCGGCGTAGGGTTTGCCGTCATATTGGCCGGATTTGCCCATTAAGGCGAAGGTGGCGTGTTTGCCAAGCTCGACGGCCGGCTGGTTGTAAGTATCAATGCCGAAAAGTGCGCCGGCAAATGACGTTGTCGCCTCAAACAGGAAAATGAACTGGCCAACGGTATAAGCGTCAACCTTAGGGAAAAGGACCGTAACGCAGGGACGCTGATTAACCATCAGGGCGTATTCGGTGGCTTTCTTCTCGGCGTTGAGCAATTCACCTAAATCCATCTTGGCGAGGTAGGCAAGTTCAGGAGCGGATTTGGAGGGAGCGGGGATTTTGACTTTGCGGCCGTGGTTCTGGACTTCGAGGAAGGTAAAGACCTTGTCGTTAGGGCCTTCGCGATAAAGCTGGACCTGGCTGTGCTGGTCGGTAGCGCCGAGCGCCTTGACGGGTGTGGGGCCGACGAAGACCTCGGTTTTACCATCGAGGGAGAATCGTTTGCCGAGCGATTCGGCCCAGAGCTGGCGATACCAATCGGCGAAGTCCTTAAGGGCGTAGCTATAGGGCATCATCACGGATATTTTTTTGCCGCGATTGTAATAGTGGTATTGAATGGCGGCGTTGACGGCGGCGGGGTTTTTGAAAAAGTCGGGATTTGTAACGCGGGCGTGCATATCGGCTGCGCCCGCGAGGAGCTGGTCGATATTTATGCCGGACATCGCGGCGCTGAAGAGGCCTACGGCGGAAAGGACGCTGAATCGCCCCCCTACTCCATCGGGGACAACGAGGGTCGGCAGGCCGGCCTCGGTTGCGATTTTGCGAAGGGTGCCTTTTTGGAGGTCGGTTGTGGCAACGACGTGGTCTTTGAGGCGGGCGGGGCCGAATTTGGCTTCGAGCAGTTTCTGGACAATCATAAACTGCGAGGCGGTTTCGGCGGTCTGGCCCGATTTGCTGACGACGTTGAAGACGGTTTTGCCGAGCCGGGGCGAGATGAAGTCGAGGAATGAGCCGAACTGTGCGGGGTCAACGTTGTCGAAGACGAAAAGACGCGGGTTTTTACGTTTGTGGTTTTCAAGGTTATAGGTATAAGGGTTGAGGGCGGTTTGCAGGGCGATATTGCCGAGTGCGGAGCCGCCTATGCCGAGGACGACGAGGTTTTCACAGCGGGGTTTGAACTGCCTGACTAATTTTTTGACACTTTTGGCGATTTGGGGGTCAGTTGGCAGGAAGCCATAGCGAATCTTGTCGCTGGTAATCTCATCTTTGATTTTGGGAATAAGCGGCGTCGTTTGCCTTGCGAGGTCGTCGAGCTGCTCTTTTGATATGCCGTGCTCGGAGCCGATGGCGTCAGCCATAACATTTTTATAGTAAAGCTTAATTTGTGGCTGCGTCATCGTTTCGTTCCTTTCGCCTGCATTTTATAAATTCCTCTCGAATCAACTCAACCGCACCTCTATTTGCTCCTTTGTGCTTTTGTCAAACCAGAAGCTGCCAGTCAACTGGCGGTCAGAAATGTGCGCAATAACTTCGTATTGTCCGAAGAAGCCATTAAAGTTTGCTTTGCCTGCTTCAGTGGTAATTGTTTTAACTTGGGTCCACCATTTGCCCTTGATTAGCTGCTGCAATTGCTCATAAGCGGGCTTGGGCGTCATATCCGCCCGCAGAAAACCGGCTGGTGCCTCCTGCCACGCACCTTGGTCGGAGAAGTCCCACCAGGTGATAGCTGCAACGGCCGGGTGTGAGAAAAGAACACGATAAAATTCAGTAACCTGCCTGGCTTGAAGTTCCTCCCCTTTCGAGGTAGTGTGCCAGCCTTGTTCTGTTCGGGGACCTGAGGTAATTGTTACCTCGGTAAAATGCAGTGGCTTTCCGAATTTTGCGAACAGCTCACAGGCCTGCCACACTCGCTCGGCTCCCCAGTAGCCGTCGTGCATATGGGATTGAATGCCGATAACATCATAAAGCGGGTTTCCATCTTCATCAACAAGTTTGGAAATAACGCTGTCGATATAAGAAGGGTCGGTTTGATAGTCATTGATAACCAGTGTAGCCTGTGGATTTGCATTGCGAGCAGCCTTAAATGCTCCACGGACGTATGCTCCGACACCCATTCGCCGGATTGCCTCGGTCAGTTTGGGCGCTTTTTCCTTACATTCGGGCCGGTCATACTGCGTTGCCTCATTGACTACATCCCATACATTAATGTCACCTTTGAAACGCCGGACGCAATGCTCAATGCGGTCGAACTGAACCTGCATTGCCGCCTCAGGTTTATCCGGCAACCAATACGGCTCGATCCAGTTCCAGGCGAGCGGATGTCCCTTGGTTGTGATGTTGTTGCCTTTACACCAGCGAACGATTTCCTCCGCGCGGGCATAGTCTGGCTTGTCCTTTTCACGCTCATAATCCCACCAGTAGAAAGGCAGCGTTGCATAGTTCAGCATCGCCCCAAATTGCTTTTCATAAGCGGCATTGTCATCAGGCGTCTTGCACCGTCCCAGCATAAAGGTGTTGCAGCCAAACAGGAATTTTTGCCGTTTCTGGCGGATTTCAATAGCCCCACCGGCGTTAAGCGGTTTGCCGTCAGAGGTAATGAAATTTAACACGGCACTGCCTTTGCGGCACTTTTCAATGCGGGCATCGACTTGGTCGAGAATCTCGTCACCAGACTTCTTTTCACTAATATGGTGCTCCTGTGCGGAAAGCGAGGATACCGGTATCGTCAGAATGGCTGCGCCCGTAGTTTTGAGAAAATCACGCCGATTCATAAAGCTCCCCTTTCATAAGAATTTTACAAACCATCTGCGGAAACATTTTTGTAGTAGAACTTAATTTGTTTATCAGCCACGTTTGTTCCTTTCATCATTTTCTCTGCTATCCCCGATGTGGATTTAGGAAGCAGCAGTGTATTGATTCTGCGGGGAATTTCAATAGGCAATTTCACCGCGGAGAACGCAGAGACCGCGGAGAAGAATAAAAATAGCAAATCCGAAACACTAAAACCCAAACAAACACTAATCACCAAAGCACAAAATCCTAAACGAATGGCAAATTCCACGGAGATTTTGCATTTGAAAAACGATATGGTACGGGTAGAATTGGGGACAAGAGGAAACAATATGATGAGGGAAATAGTATGTGGAAAAAGACAGGATTGGTTGTTCTGGGCCTTGTGATTGGCTGTGTTCTGGGTGTTATTCTAAGCATGGCTTATTCCGGACACACATTAGCCACAGTTATGGTCTTTTTTCAGGAAAAAGAAATCGTTGATATGGGACAAGCCGCCGAGGATGCCTATTATAACGAGCCGAACGAAGTAGCTGTCTGGGCATTAACGACGTACATTAAAACATTTAACGAGCTGGAAAAAGAGCGAAGACCTGCAAAGGTTAAGAATCGTTATTTTATGTTGGCCCCGCACATAGATTTATTTCTGGCGCACGCGAGACTTGGAAAAATATACAAGCAGATGGGTAAGGCCGAGGAATCAAAATATCATTTTGAGCAGGCAATAACTTATAAAAAATGTCCCGACTTTACAGAAGAACATTGCATAAAGTTTTTGGATGAGATGGATAAGTTATACAGCAAGAGCGTAGAATGACACCGACGAAATGCCGGTTATAATTTTGCGAGGCGGGCGTATTTGGTCATCAGGGTTTTAGTGTGGCCTGAGTTGAAGGCGACGGTAACGATGGAGTTTTCGCCCATATCAGCGAAGTCCTTTACGGTGCCGAGGCCGAATTTTTTGTGGACGACGATATCGCCCTTTCTGAATTTAGAATTTGGAATTGAGAATTTAGAATTAAGAAAAGAATTGTCGATTGCCGGTTGTCGATTGTCGATTTCGGATTGAGAGGAAGATTCAGAAAAACTTAGGCCGAGTTCGAAGAGGAATTGAGAGGGAATGGTGCGGAGGGTTTGTCCCCTGATTTGGCGGTATTTGGCGAAGTAGATATTAAGGTTGGTTTTGGCGCGGGTGATGCCGACGAAGAAGAGCCGGCGTTCTTCCTCGGTTTCGTCGCCGTCATCGGCGCTGCGCTCGTGGGGCAGGAGTCCTTCTTCGACGCCGACGATGAAGACGGTATCGAATTCGAGACCCTTGGCGGAATGCAGGGTCATCATTGCGACGCGTTCGGAAGCGGCATCATAAGCGTCGGCGTCGCTGAATAGCGAGATTTGCTGGAGGTAATCGACCAATGAGGGGGTCTCGGTTTGCTTGTCATAAACGGCGGCGGCGCTGATGAGCGACTCGATATTTGCTATGGCGTCTTTTCCATCGGCGCCTTCGGCGGCGAGCGACTGTTCGAGGCCGGATTCAGAGAAGATATGGTCAATCAAAGTAGCAACACTTGATTGTCGATTGTCGATTGTCGATTGTCGATTTATGCTGGCGCCGGTATCGAGGCCCGCCTGTTTTTTGAAACCCTCTATCATCGTGAGGAAGGCGATGAGTTTGGCAGTGGTGGTTTTGGAAATGCTGAGAATATTTGAAATGTGTTTTAGCGCTTCATATAAGCCGATGTTGCGACGGGCGGCGAAGTTTTGAAGTTTGTCGATGGTGGTTTTGCCTATGCCGCGGGCGGGGGTATTGATAATGCGCAGAAGCGCAACCCGGTCGGCGGGATTGACGAAAACTTTAAGATAGGCGAGCAAATCACGGATTTCCTTTCGGTTGTAGAATTCGACGCCGCGGACGATTTGATAGGGGATTTTATTTTTGATGAAGGCCTCTTCAAGGGCACGGCTCTGGGCGTTGACGCGGTAAAAAACGGCGATATCGGACAGCGATTTTCCTTCCGAAACCAATCGTCTGATATTTTCAGCAACACCGAGCGATTCTTCGGCTTCATCCTCAAACGGCTCAACAGCGACATTGCCTGCGGGAGGTCTTGTGGCAATGAGGCGTTTTTCCTTGCGACTCTGGTTATTGGCGATGAGACGGTCGGCAACTTCGAGTATGCCGGGGGTGCTGCGGAAGTTTTCTTCGAGGCGGACGATTACGGCGTCGGGCCAGTCACGCTCGAAATCGAGGATGTTGCGGATGTCGGCGCCGCGCCAGCGATAGATGGACTGGTCCGGGTCGCCGGTGGCGCAGATATTGTTGTGGGCGGAGGCGAGGGCCTTTGCGATTCGGTACTGGGCGTGGTTTGTATCCTGGTATTCGTCGATGAGCAGGAATTTGAAACGATTGCCGAGGTCAGTGCGGACGTCGGGATGTTTTTCGAGCAGAAATGCGGCTTTCATAAGCAGGTCATCGAAATCGAGTGCGTTGAGGTCCTTGAGGATATGCTGATAGCGGGAATAGATTTTTGCCAGTGTTTTTGAGAAGAAGTCGTCGGCCTGCTGTTCGAAGTCGTCGGCGTCAATGAGCTTGTTTTTCAACGTGGATATGGCGTCGAGCGTTCGCGCGGGCGGGAAGTTGGCGGTATCGAGATTGCAATCGGCGATGGCCTGCCTCACGCATTTGGTCTGGTCGGAGTCGTCGTAAATGCTGAAGTTAGGATTGATATCGGCATTTGCGGCGTATCTGCGGAGGATGCGGACGCACAGGGAGTGAAAGGTGCTGATGTGCGCGCCGGCGGATGCGCCGAGAGCGACGGCGCGTTGTCGCATTTCCTCGGCGGCCTTGTTGGTGAAGGTGATGGCGCAGATGTTGTGAGGAGGAACGCCCGAATCGACGAGGGCGGCGATGCGAAATGTGATGACGCGCGTTTTGCCGCTGCCGGGGCCCGCGATGACCAACAGAGGGCCTTCGCGGTGGAAGACGGCCTTTTTCTGGGATTCGGTAAGCTGCCCTGAGAACGCGGCGTCGAGCTTGTTAGGCGAAGGGGACATCATTGCTGCTGCTGCGATTCCTTGAGCATTTGCTGCTCAATCTGGCTGAATTGCTCGGCGAGCTGGGGCCTTTCGATTTTTATTCTGGCGAGGAGATTCTGACGCATCGTAAGGGGGTATTGCTGGTCGTTAAAGAAATCGGTAATCGCGGCGTACCTGAGCACCTTAAAATCGGGCAGGCCGGTCCTTGACCCGTCGGCATACTTAGCGTTGTAAACCCGCTGGACTTCTTCGGCCAATTGTTCCCTGGCGAACGCCTCATCGTCGTCGCGGACGGCGTATCTGAAATAGGCCTCGCGGAGCATCATCATAATCATTTCGCTGGCTTTGCTTATGGTCATACTTTCAAGGTCTTTACGGAGGGTCTGCCTGACATAGTCTTCGACGGAGGGGTTGCTGAACTCGCTGCGAGGATAAAGCTGTCTGGCCAGGTCGTAAATTTTCTGGGCCTGCTGCCTGTGGCCTGCCTGATAAAACGCGAACAGGGCGGTGATAAGCAAATTGCGGTGCTGAACCTGGTAGGAGTTCTGGGACTCGTCATTCGGTTCGGTGTATTTCCTGATAGTGTCTATTATGACCTTGTTGTAGGAGTCGAACATCCTCAGGTCAGGGCGGAGAAATATCTCTTTTGTCGGCTGCGGCACAGAGGCAACGGCGGGCCCCTGTGGCTGCTGTGAAAGCTGGTCCGGCCTGTTGACGTCATAGATAAATATCTTTCCATATCTGAAGAGGTTTTGCAGACTCTGGGTAACGAGGCGGTCGGTGTTGATTTCGTCAATCGAGTATTCTTTCTTACCGGCTTTTGTGACACCCTTTTTGCCCGCGGTGCGCAGGCCTTTTACGGCCCAGTAGATTGCGTGAGTATCGGGATGCCGCCAATCGAGGGGATAATGTTTGTTGGGGTCGGCGAAATCAAGGGGGCCATAGGTCCGGTTTAATTCCTGCATCAGGGCGGGGTCGAGTTTCCAGACGTAGCGCAACTGGCAGGCCTTTGCGAAGACATCAAAAAGCTCGAGTGCCTTAGTGCCTCTGAAGCGGTCGATGACTTTGAAAGCGGCGGGGTTAAACCTGGCGGGGTTCTGCCGGAGGGAAAGGTAATTGCCGACGAACAGGGCGTCATCCTCGAAGGTCTTGTCGGCGGCCTTAAGAGCGGCGATAAAAGGCGTTATGTTGGGGTCGGAGACCACCTGCTGCCAATCGGTCGGGGCTTTTTCGAGGGCGTCAAACCAGGCGTCATCGGCGGGGCCGAGCAACGGCTCCATCGCCAGGGCAAGCTGAAGTTTATAGTATTTGTGGGCGTCGTCGGTATTAGCTCCTATCTTGTGCTGAAAGATTCTGCCAAGCTCACGATACAAGGCGATGGATTTGGGGTTGAGGGGGATGCCCCTGTCGCGCAGGAGTTCATAGCCGTTTTTGACCCACTGCCATCTCTGGTCGGGTTGTTCAGCTGGGATGGCCACCGAGATATTATAGGCCATATTCCAGGCCTGAAACTCCCAGACCTGGGCGAACCTGGGCTGAAGGACGGTAATCCATTCGGCGAGCTGTTTAGCATCGAAGAACTGGCCTTGCTCCTTGAGCCGGTCTGCGCGAATCCAGAGGACATCGACGACAAGGCCGCGGAAGGCGCCCATAGCGACGGTGGCAAAGGCAAGCGACGGCGGGGCGTTCTGGAGCGGCTCATTGCTTATAAGTTTCATTTCGAGCCGCTGTGAGTTGATGAAATCGAGGCGCATCCCGGCCGTGGTAAGCAGGACGACGACGAGAACAACGCCCGCGGTACAAATCAGTATGTCACGTAAACGCATAATCGGTATTCGATGAATAATCTACGGCAAAAAGTCGGCGGAAGTTTTGTCCGCCTTTGAGCCGGCCTGTGATAATAATACCTTCACACTATGACTTTTGCAATTTCGCGGTAGCTGAAAATAAGCAGCGACAGAAGCGCCAGCGGCAGCGCCTTTAAGCAGAGAGTCGAGAAACCGAGCTTTGCGAGCAGAGACCAGCTCAACAGCCGGGCCGGGACGAGGAATTTGGAGGGGCTGAACTGGTCGAACTGCGGCAGGAAACTGATTAGGGGCTTGAGGGAATAGTAATAGACCTTGTTGATGTTGTCGCCGAGGGACTCAAAGGACTCGTTTACAAAGCCGCTCATATTGGCCATAGTGAAGACAGCCAGGCAAAGCAGGATAGCGACGGGAAAGGAGAGGAATGAGCCGGCGAAGACCGCAAGAGCAGCGAGGAAAATGAGCCGGACAAAGATAAGCAGGACGGCCCTGAGGAAATTGGCGGTGAAGGTATCGGCTTTGTAAAGAACTTCGAGACCGTCTTCGAGCGGGAAGATAACGACCGTGTCGTTGAGAGGAACGTTAAGGAACACCAGGGCGAGATAGCCGTCGGCGGCGACTGCGTCGGCGGGCACCTCAAATTCGCGGGAGGTCCGTATGAGGTCCTTTCGCTCCATTGAGTACAAAGGGGTTTCGATGGTGCCGGCGAGGCGGAGCTGGCGGACGTCACCTGCAAGCCACCTGCTGTAAATCTGCAGGTCAGGCGGATTGACGGCAACATCATACTTGAATCTTACGAACAAGGTCTGGTTGGGGTCGCTTGGCCTGACGTTATTGAATTCCCAGAGCATCTCTTCGCCGACGACGGCGGCGCGTTTTCTAAGGCCGATGCGTCTGGCAAGCTCCGCCCTGTAGTTTTTACGGGCAACCGGGGTTTCATCAACCCCTGCGGGCACCTCGCCCGCCTGCTTAAGCTTGTCATAGGCCTTGTCAAGCTCGGCGGATATGTCCGGCTCCGCGGGCATCAGCGACGCCCTGGCGGTAAAGAATTCGTTTCGGACCTGGGCGAGCTGCGCATCGTCGGCTTTGAGGAATTGCGGCAATAAAATGGTGATGCTGTAAATGACGGCGGAGAAGAGGACCAGCAGGCCGGCGTCCAGAAGAATGACTCCCAACAGTTTGCCGAGCACAAACTGGAACCGGCGAATCGGCTTTGTGAGGACGGTATAAACCTGCTTATCTTTTACGTCGTTTGTGAGCGTATAGGCGGCGGCAAAAATAGTCAGCAGGGCCAGCAACAGGGCCGTGAGGGACAGGCCGTAACTGACGAAGGCCTGCTCACGCCCTTTCAACGTGCCGTCGCCGGTCATCCTGAGACCCATCACTGGGAGAAGCACAAGCAGCAGGACAATAAAAACGGCGGCGATTTTGAGGCGGATGGCCTGCTTTATCGTATTGACGGCGACGGCCCAGATGCTACGCATTGCTGGAATCTCCGTGCTGAGTGTCGGAGGGTTTGGAGCGGTCTGAAAGCTCGTCAAGGATGTTTTTGTCGGGCTGTGGGGGTGATGGTTTGGTTTGCGTCGGCTGGGTAACGGCAGGTTTCGGCTCCGTTGAGCCGGCCTGCTCGGTTAATCGTTTGAGAAGGTCCTCATCAGCCGGAGTTACCGGGGTGGGTTGCGGCTGAACCTGCCGCGTGTCGGGAGCAGCGGCCTGGTCGTTCGACAATTTGGCGGAGACGAGCTGGTCGAGTACGGCCGAGCGGTGGGCCTGTTCATCGGGTGTGGCGGCGAGGAAGTCGCTAATCCTGGTTTTGCTTTCGGCGCCGCTTGTCGGGACGGCCTGCTGCTGAGCTTTGGCGACGATATTTATAAAGAACGTTTCGAGCTTAGTCATTGGGGAGCTAACGGTACACTCGGCACGCTGCTCAGCGAGAATTTGCTTTATTTTTTCGATGGTGGCCGGGCTGAGACGGCTGGTTATGATTTCGGTTTTGTCGGAGTGCCGCAGGAGGTCGCGGACGTCGCCTTCGGCCTGGATTTTGCCGCCGTAGAGGATTGCGATTCTGTTACAGACGTCTTCGACGTCGGCGAGGAGATGACTACAGAGCAGGACAGTTTTACCGCGTCCTGCCAGCTCGAGGATGAGGTCTTTGATTTGCCTTGTCCCGATGGGGTCGAGGCCGGTGGTGGGCTCATCGAGGATGAGCAGGTCTGGGTCGTTAATGAGGGCCTGGGCGAGTCCGATTCTTCTTGCCATACCCTTTGAGAAGGTTCCGACGGCCCTGTTGGCGACGGCCTTTAGGCCGACCATATCGAGAAGGGCCTCGATGCGGAGCTTGCGGACCCTTGCGGGCAGTTTGAAGAGACGCCCATAAAAATCGAGCGTTTCACGGGCGGTGAGGTATCTATAGAGGTAGGATTCTTCGGGCAGGAAGCCGATTCTGCTGTTGATTTTCGGGTCGGTGGCGTCGCCGCCGAGGAGGAGCGATTTTCCCTTTGTGGGATGAAGCAGACCGAGTAGCATTTTGAGGGTAGTGGTTTTGCCGGAGCCGTTCGGGCCTAAAAGGCCGAAGACTTCGTTGGTGCGGACATTCAGGTTGAGGTCGTCAACGGCGATGACCCTGTTTCTGCCCCACCAGTCGGAGAAGATTTTGGTCAAAGAGAAGGTTTCAATCGCATATTCCATAACGGGTCAATCCTGTCCGGCCGGCATAAGCGGTCTTACGCGACTGCGCCGGTATGGTGTTGAAGTTCTTCGCCGTGGCGGACCAGGCGAGCGCTGTTAAAGACTACGACGAGCGAGCTTGCAAAGTGCAGGAATGCCGCGACGGTCGGCAGAATCAGGAACGACAGCGATATACCCACGATAATGAAGCTGACGCCAAAGGCGATGTTGGTGTTGATAACTGAGCGGGTCCTGCGAGATAATTGCACGAGGGCGGGGAGTCGTTTGAGGTCGTCGCTCAACAGCGCGATTGAGGCGGAGTTGATGGCGACGTCTGAGCCGGCGGCGCCCATAGCGATACCGAGGTTTCCTGCGGCGAGCGCCGGGGCGTCGTTTATGCCGTCGCCGACGACGACAACGGTATGGCCGTCTTTTTTGATTTTTTCGACAATGGCGAGTTTGTCCTGCGGGAGGCAATGCGCCTTGTAATCGGTGCAGCCGAGTTCCGCGGCGACGCGGCCTGCGACCTCGTCCCTGTCGCCCGTGAGCATCGTTATTCTTTTTACCCCCAGGGCAGTCAGGTCTTTTACGGCTTGCTTGGCTTCGGGTCTGGTTTTGTCCTGCAGGCCGACCCAGCCGATGCAGTCATTATCTTTTGCGACGTAGAGTGTGCTGACGCCCTGCTCCTCGTGCAGAGAAGGTATAGAGACGTTGGACATACCGACGTGGTTTTCCTTAAGGAATGAATCTCTGCCGACGATGACGCGGCTGCCGTTGACTGTGGCGGTAACGCCTTTGCCGGGCGTCTCGCGGAAATTGTCGGCATCGGACAAAGTGAGATTGGCCTGCTTAGCGACTTCGAGCAGCGCCCTTGCTGCGGGGTGTCTGCTCATTTTTTCGGCGGAGGCCGCCAGTGACAGCAGGGTTGACGGCTCAACGTCTTTTGCGGGCGTGAGTTTTGTAACATACAGCCGGCCAACCGTCAGGGTGCCCGTCTTGTCGAAGACCATTGCGGTGATTTTGCCGGCGATTTCGAGGTCGGCGACGTTTTTGACGAGAATGCCGAGGCGGGCAGCGGCGGATATTGCCGCGACCATTGCACTGGGCGTCGCGAGGATAAGCGAGCAGGGACAGGCGATAACGAGAATGGTGATGGCCTGGTTGACGTTGCCGGTGAAGAACAGGACGATGCCGGCAATCATCAGGACGGTCGGGGTGTACCACCTGACATAGCTGTCGATGATGCGCATAATGGGTATTTTAGTCTGCTCGGCCTGCAGGATGAGGGACTGGACTTTGCCGAGCGTTGTGTCTTTGCCCGCCTTGGTAACGGTGATATCGAGGGCCCCGGTGAGGTTGGTTGTGCCCGCGAAGACCTGCATACCGGGGACTTTGTCAACGGGGAGGGCTTCGCCGGTGATTGTGGCTTCGTTGACCGAGCTTAATCCCTTTGCGACGTCGCCATCGACGGGGACGTTGTCGCCGGGCCTGACGCGGACTATCTCGCCGGGCTTAATCTGGGCGACCATCACTTCCGTTTCGGAGCCGTCGGAGTTGAGCCGATTCGCCTTCTGGGGGGTGAGCTTGACGAGAGATTCGATGGAGGCCCTTGCGCCGAGGGCGGTCCGGCTTTCGACCAGCTCGCTTAAGAGCATAAAGAACGCGACGGTTCCCGCGGCGATGTATTGCTGAGTGGCAATGGCGGCGAGTATTGCAAGAGCGACAAGCTCATCCATATGAGCTTCTTTTCGCAGCAAGCTCTTGATTGCGTGCCAGATGATAGGGACACCGAGGAGAATGGCGCCCGCCAGGGCGAGGATTTCGACCTGGAAGCTGTCGGCGCCGTAAATGAATCCGGATTTGCCTACGATGCTGCAGAGAAGCAGCACCCCCCCTGCCAGCGTTCCCAACAGCGCGATGCTGACGCGGACCTGTTTGCCGTGCGTGTGCTCGACGGCTATATCGTGCGTAAAATGCAAATGTTCGTGAGCCATCATTCGTTTCTCAACATTAGGTGTTATCTTCCAGATTCGGATTTTGGTTTTATCGCAGGGTCTCTGTTGATAAGGACCCTGATTTCCGTGCCCTTGCCGTGCCCAGAGGGCTGAATGACTATTTTTTCATCAGCGTTGCGGAGGACCTGCTCGATTGCATCCTGATAGATTCTCTGGACGACGAGCTTTGGGTGCTTTCGATATTCGGGAAGAATCCTTCCGAGGTATTCGGCGTTTGCCCTCGCATTTTCGACGACCTGGGTTCGATAGCCCCTGGAATCGGCGATTTTTTCCTGGGCCTTTCCGGCGACCTGTTCCCACAACGGCTCCTGTTTTTGCCGGTCGGAAGAGGCGTCGTGCAAAGCGGCGAGCAGCTCGACCGCAACGGGGCCTGCGGTTTCGTTGAGGGTCTTCTCAGCATAAAGTTTGGCTTCGCTGATTGTTTTTTGCTTGGCCTGGGTGGCGGTAAGGGCCGCCTCGAAGGCGCCGGATACCTGTCTTGGCCAGGTTATGTCGCGGATTTGCACCGAGACGACCTTGATGCCGCTGTCTATGTCGGCAAGCTTTTTCTGCAGGCGGTCTTTGACGTGCTCGGTTACGGAGGAGACTTTTTCAAACATTGCCTCTTCGATTGTGTAATTGACCATAGTTGCAACGACGGCGTCGGCAAAAAGATTTTCCAGCAAGGGTGTAATGCTTTGTTCAATGACGTCGGCGTAGTTCTGGCCTGCCTGGAGGCGGCTGGTGTCCACAAAACAGTTTTTGAAGAACCTCTCCACGTCGGTAATCTGATAAGTGAGCACCCACCTGGAATGAAGGATGTTATAATCGCTGCCTTGGGAAGCGGCTGCGGTCGGACTTTGTTTTTCGCCCCGGACGAGGCAGTAGCCCTCAGTCAGGGGATTGAGCGTCGGCGGCGCGTAAGTTTTTTGGTTGGCCGCTTCGACCATTTCGTCACCGAGCTTTTGATAATACCAGAAAGAATTGACGGCCAGATTAACCTTTCTCTCGACGGGGATTCGGACAATTTCGTGAATCGGGTATGGCAGGAGCAGTTTCAACCCGGGGCCGAGAAGGCGAGCTTCGCCCACGCCGTGGATTTTGCCGAACCACAGGACAATCGCGCGTTCGCCTGGTCCGACGGTCCTGACGCCCGAAACGAGGAAGAGTATAACGAGGACGGCCATTATTATCTTGAGAACAACGAAACTGACCCTCAAGGCCCCTGCGAGATAATTAAGCCCAAGGTCGGTCTGCCGTGCGGCATCATCGTGCCCCGGCTGGTCTATGCCGACGTCGTCGTGAGTTGTATGTTTGTGTTCGTGTTCTTCCGCCATATCGCTCAAATCCATTCAAGATACACTGGCATTACTCTTTGGGTTTCAGGTCGGGCATTTGCCTGAGCAGTTTGAACGGCTCGGTATCCGCACTGATAACGATCGTTGCCCTCTGTTCGAGAGTTTTCTTAAGGGCGTCAATATCCCGCAGGAACATAGCGAGCTGCGGGTCCTGTTCGAGCATTTTGTAGTATTGAGCGGCTTCTGCGTCGCCCTGGGCGCGAATGGCTTTGGCCCGTGCTTCGGCGGCGGCGAGCAGCTCGGTCTGCATTGAATTGGCGTCCGTAACGATTTTCCTGGCGGCGGCATTGCCCTCAGCGATGGTCGCCTCGGTCCTGCGGTTCCTCTCCGCCCTCATCCTATCGAACACGTCTTTGCTGACGTCTTCGCTGATTTTAAGCTGCCTGATACCGAGCGCCCTGATTTCGATGCCGTAGTCGGCACGGACGGCCTTCTGGATTTCGGCGAGCATTTCCTGCTCGATTTCCTCGAATTTTATCTTCTCGGGGTCGCTGTTGACGAATTCAAAGAAGTTATGCCGGCCGATGACCGTGTTCTGGGTGTTGCTTATCTGGCTGAGCAGCTTGGCTTCGGCGTCTGAGACAGTGCCGACTGCGTTGAAGAAGCCGAGCGGTTCGGCGATGCGCCAGACAATAAAGGTGTTGACGATGATGGGGATGGCCCCCTTCGTGGGCGTCTCGCCAAGCTCCGCCTCAAGGACCCTGGCCCTCGAATCGAATTTTTGCACCCATTCGATGGGCGGCGGCCATTTGAAATACAAACCCGGCGTTGTAATCTGGCGAGTGGCTTTGCCGAAGGTCATCACCAGGGCGGATTCGGTTTCACGCACCTGAAACATCGTAAAGACCAGCGCCAGAACCACAAAAAGCAATACAAGAAAAATGGTTATGGTTATGTTTTTCATTGTGAGCTGCTCTCCTGAACCCCGCCAATCTCATATAAGCTCGGCGTAAGCTTTTCCTTAAGGTCAACGATAAAGGTTTCGGTATCATTCTGGTCTGCGACAATGACGTATTTTCGGAGTCGGCCCAGCGTTTCCTCCAAGGCAAGGAGACGCTGCTCTCGTTTATAGATTTCCTCAGCGGCCCTGAAGGCCTTGACCTGGCTGTCGAACCGTTCGCCCGTGGCGCGTGCGATGGTGGCCTTTTCAAACCTGTAGCCCTGGGCTTCCCTCAGCTTGACGAATATGGCACCGCTGGCCTGGGCGAACGCGGCGTCGAGCCTGCCCGCGATTAGGTCGGCCTCCTGACGGTTATTTTTTTGCGATTGGCGCTGATAATCCGAGGCGAGGACGTAGAGGTCGGATGCGCCTTCGACCGAGCCGGCAAGGTTGCTGAGAACCCAGTTGCTTAGTCCCTCGGCCTGAAGAATGGCGGCCTGTTTTTTCTGGACGGCGCCAACGACCTTCTCGTAGTCGGCGGCAACCTGAGTCGGCGGGTGGATACCCTGTATGCCGAGGAAGACAATTTCCACGCCGAGTCCTGCTTTGTCGGCGGCGGCCTGGATGTTCCGGGTGAGGACCTCCCTGGCCTGCGTCCTGCCGGCCCCGAGCAGACTATTCTGCAGGGCAACTTCGTCGTCAACTTCGATGGTGGCGCCGGCGGCGAACCTGGCCAGCTCGCGATAACATATTGCTTCGAGCCGCTTTTTGGGGTCGTCGTGGTTATAAAGGAAGGCATAGAGGTCCTTGACCATGAACTGGACGGGGATATTGGCCTTGAGCAAGCTGACGGGTGCGGCGCTCTGTGAGCTTTTTTCGAGACCCTGGCGACTTGCAACGAGAATGCTGTATTCTTCCTTGTAATGGTCTTTTCCCCACAGCAGCGGCTCGCGGATTATCTGTCCGGTTTTGGGGTCGGTCTTTGGCACATAGCCGATATACATCTCGGTAATTCTTTTAGCGGGATATTTTCGAGCGATGTCGATGGGCCAGGGCCATTTGAAGGTAATACCCGATTCCGCGAGGCGAACGTGGCCCCGTGCATCTTTGGGGCTGCCGAAATGTTCTATGATGGCCTGCTCATCGGGGCCGACGACGACGATGCAACTTAGCAGATAGAGCGTAACGGCGCCGAAGAAGACGAGCGGGACAACGGCTTTTTCGAGGAGTTTATAAAACCAGGTCTGAGAGACCTTGAAGCCGAACTGATAATCGATTGCGCCGGCGGCGGTGTGGAGGATTTCGCCCGGCTCGTTAATGAGGCCGAGCAGCCGGCTGTCGAAGGCGGCCCTGCTGTAAAGACCAGCCAGGCGAGGCCTGTAAATATCGAACACAACGTTCATCGCGTTCTCGACGCCGAGGATAATAAGGAGGATGGGGATGCAATACTCAATCACCATTATTACGGCGAGTATCTTGAACTGGACCAGGGCCAGGGCTATCGTCAGTGCGAAGGCCAGAACGGCTAAGCCGAACAGGAAGCTGCCGCCGGCCCTAAGCGGTTTCCAGTCCGGCTGGCTGGACATCCCGGTGGCGTAACGCGAGAGGAGGAAACTGACAAAGGCAATGGCGGCCATACAGACCGCACAGAGCAGAGGTTGCTTCCCCGCGGAAGGATTCGAGTCGGTCAAGGCCCTGAGCAGGTAAAAGCCGATTGCCACCTGATATGCCGCGATGATGCCTGAGAAGATGGGCAGGAACCACTTTTCGAGTATCTGGAGGCGCTTTTGAACGACGGCGAACAACTGCGCCTGCTCGCCTTTCTGCTGAAAGATTTTGTCTGCCCTCTGGTCCGTGGCGAGGGCGGTCATATCGAGCTTTTCCTGCTCAGCGAGGTTTCGCTGGTGGAACTGGATGAGCAGGACGAGCCAGATGAGTGCGGCGGCCAGAGAGAAAAAGCTTGTGGCGTATATTGCGGTAAAGCCGCTCCATCGGCCGATAAGAAATGTGACGACAAAGAAAACGATGCTGAGAATCAGCGACGCCACAGCAACGAGCTTGGCCGGTCTTGATGATGTTGTCATTTACAAATTCCCAAGGTTTTGTTTTGAACCATAACGGCAAACCGCAATAGATATAATAATTGCCGACTATTTACAAGCCGGATGCGGCGCCATATAAAGATATATATCGCCAAAGTCCGACGTAAATCGTTGCAGAAAATGCCAAAAGCGTTCAGGAGCAGCGACTGTTTATAGGACGACACACTCGCCTCGGCATAGCCGAAGGCGAAGCCGGGTCGGCTGCACCAGTAGGCAGAAAGGCCAGGAACAATGGACAAACTGTTTACTATAGCGAGGAACACCTTTATAGAAACCCTTCGCCAGCCGGTTTACGCGATAATAATCATCACGGCTATACTGCTGTTCTTCGTCAGCCCATCCGTGACAATGTACACGATGAGCGACGACAATAAGCTGTTACGCGAATTGGGCTTATCTACGTTATTTCTGGCCAGCTTGTTCATAGCAATCTTTGCAGCATCGGGGGCGGTGGCGGAGGAGATTGAGAATAAGACGATAATGACGGTGCTTACTAAGCCGGTGCAACGTCCGATATTTATTTTGGCCAAATTTTTGGGGGTCGCCGGGGCGGTGGCGATGGGGCATTACATCTGCACTATTGCCCTTGTTATGACGGTAAGGCACGGGGTGTTGGAGAGCGTAAACGATACTAACGACTGGACGGTGATAGCGACAGCGGGGGTTGCGATAGCACTGACTCTTCTTTTAAGTGCCTTTTTTAACTATGCTTACGACTGGAAATTCACGTCAACCGCAGCGGTTTTGTTAGCTGGTTTTGGCACGATTGGGCTTATTTTTCTTATCTTTATCGACCGCGACTGGCAGTTCAATCCCGCAAACAACAAGATAAACGCCCTTGATATCTACGGCTCGGTCCTGCTGTTTCTGGCGGCCCTTATCATTGCGGCCCTGGCGGTAGCGATATCGTGCAGATTCAATATCGTGGTAACGCTGTCGGCGTGCGTTGGAATTTTCCTTTTGGGGCTTGTCTCGGACTGGGCATTCGGCGGGCTGGCCAAAACGCACCTCTGGGCCAAAGTATGTTATTTTGTCCTGCCGAACCTGCAGATATTCTGGATTAGTGACGCGATTTACGAAGGCAGCGAGGTGCCCATCAGATATATCCTGATTACCGCATCATACGCGATTTGTTACACGGCCGGGATATTAGCGCTGGCCGTGGCGTTATTCCAGAGAAGACAGGTTGGATGAGTTCGTCACTCGTGACTCATCTCTCGAAATTATGAGCCGGACAAGTCTTTTATTACGGCGGTTTCGTCGCAGTTCTGCTGTTTCGTGCAGCGGGCACAATCGCTCCAGACCTTCATAGGCAGATAGCTTTTGTCAACTATCTTGAAGCCGAGCTTTTCAAAAAATTGCGGCTTTAGAGTCAATCCGAAAACCTTAGGCAGCCCCAGTCGCTTTGCCTGCTCGACCGCGGCGTTTACCAGCATCGAACCTGCCCCCCTGCCCTTATGGGCCTCATCGACGGCCAAAGATTTTATCTCTGCCAAATCAGACCATATCACTTCAAGGGCGCAGCAGCCAACGACCTGACCATCAAGTTCGACGACGAAGAAGGTCTGAAGGTTTTTATAAATGTCGGCCATCGAGCGAAACAACATCTGGTCCCGCTCAGCATAAGCGTTAATCAGAGCGTGTATGGCCTTTACGTCATCAACATTTGCACTGCGAACGTTCATAGTAATAAGTATAACCTCCTGATAAGGTTATGAAAGGGCAAAAAATGGTGGAAAATCACTAACAGACGGCTACAATTGCCGCAACAATGCGATTCATACTAATTGACAAAATTGTTGAGATAGAGACAGGCAGACGGATAAAGGCAGTCAAGGGCGTAACGCTGGCTGAGGAGTATTTAGCCGACCACTTTCCGACGTTTCCGGTTCTGCCGGGGGTATTGCTTCTGGAAGGGCTGATTGAGTCGGCCTCGTGGCTTGTGCGGACGACGGAAAATTTTGCTCATAGTATGATATTGCTCGAAGAGGCGAGAAATGTTAAATATAAGTCGTTTCTGGCACCGGGGGCACAGATTGAATACACAGTTGAGGCCAAAACTATCGAAGAAAACATAAGCAGTTTCGCAGGCGTCGGAGTATCCAACGGCGAACAGATAGTCGAGGCAAGATTCGGTTTACGACACTTTAATTTAGCCGACAAGGATTCAGCAATGGCGGCGGTTGATGCGAAAATAATCAGCGAGATGAAGAAACGCTGGGAACTTTTAAGAAAGTAAAAAGGAAAAAGGCAAAAGTAAAAAGTTAATGCGGGAGACAAATTGATATGGCGACGACGATGAGCAGAGAACAGGTTATGGAGCAGGTTAGGACGGTAATGGTGGATGCATTAGGCGTGGATGATGATGAGGTGAAGCCGGGAGCGACGCTGATGGGGGACCTGGGGGCGGAGAGCATTGACTTTTTGGACATCGTGTTCCGGCTGGAGAAGGCGTTCGGGATAAAGATTCCGCGTGAGGAACTGTTTCCCGCTGAGTCGCTGATGGGCAATCCCGATTTTATCAATAACGGCAAGTTCACTGAAAAGGGATTGAGCGAGCTGCGGGCGAAGATGCCGCATACCGACACCAGCGTATTTGCAAAGAACCCGGACGTGAGCAAGTTAGGCGATTTGTTCACGGTGGGGATGATTGTCAACTACGTGGAGAGCAAGCTGAAGGCGGCGTAAGGGTGAAATTGTTGTTTTGGGTATGGTCGGCAGGTTTTGCTTGAGCAATCCTGCCGATTGTCTTATACACGATATTTACGAAGAATTACCCGTCTGCCGAAATACATTTTTAGAAGTTCAGAAAGAGGTCTGGTTTCTCTATTACGGTGAGAAATATAAGAGCCCATCCTGCTTTCTATATGACTAACTGATATTTAACCATCGGGTGAACTCCGAACGTGGAATTGGATTCTCCATCCAGGACGTATCTGGTTTAGGTAATCGTAGCGCGTCACGGACAAATAACCAACCTCGTGATAAGTCCATCGAGCTTAAAGAACCCCTGCGAGTTATCCATTCGAACCGGCGGAGTGCCTCACTTTTGCTCGCAATTTGGAGCACGATGCGAACATCTTGACTTACATATTTTAGCACATCTTGATAGCGTCCTTGCGCCCAAAGCTGTGGGGCCAATATCCCAGACATTCCAGGCGGTTTGCCAGGAATTCCAAGAGCTTAAGCTGTTTTCTCAAGACTCACAGGAAAACCACGATCACAAAACACATGAAACATCATATCCACATGGTTCAACGCTAACTTTCTACATTCGTTGTAACAACCGGACTCTTCCGCGAGGACATCGAGGTCAAATCCCAAACCATTCCAAGATAGCAACGTGTAACCCTGTGCAACCAAATCGGCCAATTCTCACACAACATCTGCTGCTTCGGCCCGCGACATGCGATTCGCAGTCGTCCCATCAGGATTCTTTCCGAACCATACTATCGGTTCTTTAGCATCACACTGAAATGCAGCTGCACAGGAAATCCCCAAAGGACGACGTGGCTTCCAATCGAAGTCTTCACCTGGAACTGACTTAGCTGTTTCGATATCGAATGCCAAATACCTCCTCGACACAATATTGCCTCTCTTTCGCACAACGGACTTTTGAGTTTTCTCAAAAAGAGCAATAAACAGCTTCAAAATTGCGCCAATAATAAATAATACAATCCGAAACAACGTCAAAGCTAACCAAATGACTAATCCTACAAAAGCAATAATACCTGCGACGTCGCTGTCTTTCTTACGATATCTCTTCCGATAAGACATGCGTGTTCACCTTTGCGAAAAAATTAAAATCTGTGACCTCCGTCTGCCTTCGATTGTTAGGCAGAAAAAAGTAAATCTGACAAAGTATCTTCAAACATCCATGGTTTCGAAGGCGACCCGTATCGGTTGAGGTGTTAAGCCGAGGAAATTCAGCTTCTCAAAACCGATGACTCGCCCCGATTTATCTTTCATCAAAACTACCTCGTCGCCAGTTTCTTCACAAATGTGCTCGTCCTGTGGATTGCCAAACCAGACAGTAAGCGTGTTGCCTGCTTTGTCATAATACACTTTTACCTCGGCCATACTCGCACCCCTTCTTTTACCGCATCGGTCAAATAGGTCGTTATCAAGAAACCTTCACCGTTCAATCGTTTCGTCACAACACAAACCCATCGCCCTTTACTTTCCAACGAATAAAACAGATATACATTCTTATCGCCTCGACTGAGACGAATTTCATTGGGCTTCTCAAGAACTTCTTTTACATCTGATTCGCGGCCTGCCATAACCGGATGCTTAACAGTAATAATCAGTTCCCAGTATGAACGGCTTACCCGCACTCGAAAACCGAGTGGTGTCATAACCTCAAAAAATATGTCGTTCCTGTGGGTATTATCGCTCATTCATTGTTATTATACTACCGATTTGATGTCTCTGCAACCTTTCGTGAAGGCATATATTTACGGGTTTTGCTTGAGCAATCCTGCCGATTGTCTTATTATGCAACGCGATGCGATGGATTTGGATAGATAAATTCATTGAGTTTAACAGCGGGCAGAGCGCCGTTGCGGTCAAGAACGTTACGCTGGCCGAGGAGCACCTGCACGACCACTTTCCCGGTTTTCCGGTTATGCCTGAGTGCCTTTGTATCGAGGCGATGGCGCAGACGGCGGGGATATTGGTGGGTGAGGCGAAGAAATTTGAGGAAAAGGTGATATTAGCCAAGATAAAGAAGGCGGTGTTCCACGACTACGTCAGGCCTGGAGACAGCTTGAGATTATCGGCAAAGATTGAATCGATAGCCCCTGAGGCGGCCAGCACCACCGGGACAATCACCTGCGGCGATAAATTGATAGCGGAAATAGACCTGATGTTCAGTCACATCGACCAGAATCTCGCGGGCAAGGAATTTCCGAAGGAGAATTTCGTGTTCACCGATATGTTCAAGTCGCTGCTGCAGGGTTCGGTCTTCAAAGAAAGCAACGGATAGGAGGCGGCCCCGTGGGACGGACCCGTGTGGTAATAACAGGCGTCGGGGCGGTAAGCCCGCTGGGCCTGACGGCCAAACAAATGTGGGAGGGACTTTGTTCGGGCAAATGCGGGATAAGACGAATTAAATCATTTGACCCGTCAAAGTTCAGCTGCCGGTTGGCCGGCGAGGTTGAGGAATACAAGATTCAGCAATATGTCCCCAAGAGCTTCCGCAAGGCGACCAAGCTGATGTCTAAGGACATTGAGCTTTCGGTAATAGCGGCAGACGAGGCGGTAAGGGATAGCGCTCTTGTCACCAGGGCCATCGACGAACAAAAGATAAACGTCAACCCGCAGCGGATGGCCATCAACATTGGCGCGGGGCTGATAAGCTGCGACCCGTGCGAACTTGCGCCTGCGGTCGCCCACAGCGTCGCCGAGGGCAGATTCGACATTCGCAGGTGGGGCAAAGAGGGAATCGAATTAGTGACGCCGCTTTGGCTGTTGAAGTATCTGCCGAATATGCTCGCGTGCCACATAGGCATTATTCACGATATTCAGGGGCCGAGCAACACAATCACCTGCGCGGAGGTTTCGGGGCATATAGCGATAGCGGAGGCGGCTGAGGTCATCGCCCGCGGCAACGGTGACATAGCGCTGGCGGGCGGCGCGGAGGCGAAAATAAATCCGGTATTGATAATGCGCCAGTGCCTGCTCAAAAGGACCACCAGCCGGCACAATGACGACCCGGAAGGTGCGTGCAGGCCATTCGACGCCGATGCGAGCGGGTCAGTATTCGGGGATGGCGCCGGAATCGTCGTTCTGGAGAATCTCGATAACGCGACCAAACGCGGCGCAAAGATTTACGCTGAGCTGGTCGGCGCCGGCCAAAGCGCCTGTATAAATCCGGCGTATGAGCATATTGAGCCGGATGGAAGAGGCCTTACCATTGCGATCAAAAAGGCAATTGCGAAGGCGAATATATCTCCGCAGGATATCGATTTGATAATTCCACACGGCACGGGGATACCAGAAGACGACCTTGCAGAGGCAAGAGGCATTGAGGCGGCGTTAAGTGGGGCTATACCCAAAGTGCCCGTTTGGCCGACGAAGAGTATGCTGAGTAACACGGGCGCAGCGTGCGGCGGGCTGGACGTGGTCGCAGCGGTTTGTGCGATGCGAGACGGCAGGATACCAGCAGCAAAGAACTGCACAAGAAGAGCAGCTGGATGCAACCTCAATATTATAACGGCAGAGCAAAAAGCAGAGATTCGCTACGCGATGTGCTGCGGCTACACATACGGCGGTCAGACGGCGGCGCTGGTACTCAGAAAACCAAATTGAACTTCAAACTTTGAACATCGAAAATGGAATCAGAGTTAAAACGTGAACGGGTAGTGATAACGGGGATGGGCATCGTTTGCCCGCTTGGACACGATATCGAGAGCGCCTGGCAGGCGATATTGGCGGGCAAAAGCGGCGTTGCCAAGACAACAATTTTCGACGCCTCGATGTTCCCAACGACGTTCAGCGCAGAGGTGAAGAACTACGACTTTAAAAAGTTTACGAAGAATCCTCAGTTGCACAAAGACGGCAATCGGGGCAGCAAGTTTGCCATCGGGGCTGCTTCACAAGCGTGCAGACAGGCACGCATAGACATCGAGGTCGCCAGTCCCGCCGACGGTATAGACCGAAGGCAGTTAGGAATATACTTAGGGGCTGGTGAAGGAGCCGCGAATCACGACGCTTTCTTCGGCGCAATCGCAGCAGGATGGGACAACCAGAAAAACGAGATGGACTGGTTGAAGTGGACCGAAGTGGCCTCAGCAGAAATGCAGCCGATGTACGAATTAGAGCAGGAAGCGAATATGCCGGCAGCACACCTGGCGATGCTGACAGGCGCGCGAGGCCCGATTCGTAGCTGCCTGACGGCCTGTGCGGCCAGCACGCAGGCGGTGGGCGAGGCAATGATGGTGATTCGCAGGAGCGATGCGGATATTATGATTGCAGGCGGGGCACATTCGATGATACACCCGCTGGGGCTTACCGGCTTTAACCGGCTAACGGCATTATCGACGAGAAATGACAGTCCGCAGACGGCGTCGAGACCGTTCACCGCGAGCAGGGACGGTTTCGTATTGGGCGAAGGCGCGGCGATAGTGATATTGGAAAGTTTAGCGTCGGCGAAAAAACGAGGCGTGCCGATTCTTGCGGAGGTCATCGGCTACGGCAGCAGCTCAGACGCGTTCCGGGTAACGGATATGCACGAGGAGGGCCGAGGAGCAATTCAGGCGATGGAGGCGGCGCTCAGAGATGCCGGGATAAGCTATAAGGACGTGAATTATGTAAACACCCACGGCACGAGCACGCAGGAGAACGACTCGATAGAGACAAAGGCGATAAAGGCAGTGTTCAAGGAAAAGGCAAAGCAGATACCCGTCAGCAGCGTTAAAAGTATGATGGGCCATCTTATCGGGGCGGCCGGCGCGGCGGAGCTGATTACGTGCGTGCTGGCGATACGAGACAGCATTGTGCCGCCGACGATAAATCTCAATGACCCTGACCCGCAGTTGGACTTGGATTACGTGCCAAACGTGCCGAGGAAAATGCAGGTCAATATCGCGATGAAAGAATCTTTCGGATTCGGCGGGCAAAATAATGTCGTCATTGTGAAAAAATACAAGGACTGAAGGCAGAAGACGATGATTGATATTAAAGAGATAAGAGAAAACCCGGAGCGATTCAAAAAGGCGGCGAAAGACAAGAACATCGAGGTAGATATCGACCGGCTGCTGGCGGTGGATACGGAGCTTCTGGCATCCAAACAACATTTGCAGGATATCGCAACGGAGAAAAACCGCATCGGAAAACTGATACCCAAACAAACGGGACAGGAAAAGCAGGATGTGCTTGCTCAACTTGCCAAATTAAAGGCCGAGGAGCCGCAATCTGAAGAAAAAGTAAAGCAGTTGCAGCCCGAGTTTGACGCGTTGATGCTGCTTGTGGCGCAGCCAGCGGATGACGACGTGCCGTTAGGCAAAGACGACACGGAAAACGCCGAACTAAGAAGAGAGGGTCAGGTTCGGCAGTTTGATTTTAAGCCGAAGGACCACGTGCAGTTGGGACTTGAATTGGGCATCATTGATATCGAACGAGGCGTGAAACTTGCCGGGACGCGAAGTTATTTTCTCAAGGGCGACGGGGCGAGATTGCACTGGGCGGTATTGCAATTCGCGATGGACGTGATGGTAGCGAGGGGTTATACGCCGATGTCGGTGCCGTTATTGATGAAGGATGAGGCGATGCGGGGAACGGGGTATTATCCCGGCTCGGAGGAGCAGACGTATCGAATGGAGAGAGATGAGCTGAACCTGGCTGGGACGGCGGAGGTGCCGTTGACGGCTTACCATTCGGGAGAGCTGCTGCGCGAGGAGGATTTGCCGCTCAAGTTTGCGGGAATGTCAACGTGTTTTCGGCGGGAAGCGGGGGCGGCGGGAAAAGACACTTACGGGCTTTACAGGATTCATCAGTTCGACAAAGTCGAGCAGGTGTTAATATGCAAAAACAGCATTGAGGAAAGTAACAAATACCACGAGGAGATTCTAAGTAACGCCGAGGTAGTGATGCGTGCGCTGGAACTGCCCTACCGTGTGGTGGTTGTCTGCACGGGTGATTTGGGACGAGGCCAGGCGAAGAAATATGATATCGAGGCGTGGATGCCGTCGCGTGGCAATTATTGCGAGACGCACAGCGCAAGCAAGTTTTATGATTTTCAGGCCAGACGAATGAACCTGCGATACAAAGAGTCAGCCACGAAGAAAAATGTGTTCTGCAACACGCTCAATAATACCGTGATTGCAAGCCCCCGTATTTTGATACCGATACTGGAGCTTTATCAGAACGCCGACGGGTCAGTCACAGTGCCGAAGGTGTTGCAGCCCTATATGGGCGGACAGGAGCGGATTACTCGTTGCCCATAGTTTCATAGATGGCTAAAATAAAAAGAAACCTCTGCGGCTGAAAAATGGTAGCGATGAATGAGATAGAACGGTTTGGCAGGCGGATAGGCGAGGAGTTTGGGGCCGAGAAGGTTATTCTATTCGGCTCATACGCACAGGGCACAGCCAAGCAGGACTCAGATATTGACTTGCTTGTGGTGGCGCGCACAAAACTGCCGCCCAGCGAAAGATATGGCGCTGTTCGGCGATTGTTGGGTGATTTTCCCGCCGGATTCGATATTGTCGTAGAGACGCCGGAGGAGTATTTGCAATGGCGAACGGTCGTCAATCATATTGTTTATTTCGCAGATAAATACGGAAAGGTCATTTATGAACGACCCAACCCGTGAGGCCGTCAGACAATGGCTGGCAAAGGCCGAAAGCGACTGGTCAACAGTTGAAATACTAATGGCCAGTGCTCATTGTCCGGCCGAGGCAGTTTGTTTTCATTGTCAGCAGTATGTAGAGAAACTTCTTAAGGCGTTTTTAACTCTTAAGGGTATTGAGGCCCCTAAAACTCATGACCTTCGTCGCCTCATCCAATTAGCGTCACCATTTGAAACAAAGCTTGCGGAATTAGCCGAAGAATCGGATGCCCTGACGGTTCACGGAGTCCAGTCGAGATATCCCGGAGATTTCTTGCAGGTAGATACCGACGAAATGAAACGATTAGTAGCGCTCTCACAGAAATTTTCTAATATTCTGCTTCCTCGTCTGTAGTAAAAGAGTGCTCTGTGACGAAATTTTTGCGCAGGAGATATTTCTATGACGAAGGGCGAGATTTTTGAGTTTATAAGGAATAATCCGGTGTTTGCGCTGGCGACGGCCCAGGACAATAAGCCGCACGTTCGAATGATGATGCTTTATAGAGTGGATGATAACGGCATCATATTCAACACCGGCGAAAATAAGGACATCCACAGGCAGCTTTCAAAAAATTCCAATGTCGAGCTGTGTTTCTACAACGCAGAACAGGGCCGACAGATACGTATATCCGGCTCGGTGGAGGAGATAGAAGACCTCGAACTAAAAAAGCAGGTCGTTAAGGATTTCCCGTTCCTGAAAGAATGGGTGGACAGGGGAGGTTACGACGTCCTCGTCGTTTACTGCCTCAAACACGGCAAGGCAACCGTATGGACGATGGAGACCACCTTCAAGCCGAAGGAATACATCCAACTGTAAACACCCACGGCAATTCCCACAAACCGGCAGGATGGCGAGAATGTGGATAACATAAGACAAAGATTAGC
>Ga0315284_10001565_pt1 | contig 32655 bp, 21 predicted proteins | sample YL17G09_16_MG_FD_203696 | JGI IMG/M metagenome (GOLD analysis project Ga0315284, IMG submission 203696) | Sediment microbial communities from Yellowstone Lake, YNP, Wyoming, USA - YL17G09_16 | ecosystem: Environmental > Aquatic > Freshwater > Lake > Sediment | place: USA: Wyoming | collected... | reverse complement strand
TAAAAGTTAAAGTTTGGAATGTTGACCCACAATTAGGTAAGATGCAAGTACAAGACATCTATGGGAATAAAGATAAACAATGGCGTTCTGCAAGTGATTGGAAATTAATTCCTAAACCAATAAAAGAATTAGAAGAAATTAAAAAGGTTTGGGCTGAACAAGGAAGTGATTTTAAATACGCTAAAGGTGGTGGAGTTGAATTTATAGAATACAAAGGACACGAAATAATGTTCGAGCCGAATTATAAAGAATACTTTGTAAATGATGAGCAATTCTCCTCTTTAGAAGCTGCTAAAAAATATATTGACGATGGTTCTAAGCCATCTCAAAAAACTATTGATGCTTACAGGCATGGTGCTATGGCTAAAGGTGGTTCATTTAATCAGTTATCTGAACTAAAAAAATTGGAAATAAGAACTATGGATTGGTCTGAAATGGAAGTTAAGTTTGAACCGAGAGGTGATAATGGACTTGAAGGTTATGACAGGGGAAGAACTTATTATTACAAGGTTTATGATAATGATTCGGGTAAAAAAAGATACCTTATAACTAATGGATATAATTCAGGAAGTGGAAAAGTATTTGGAGATGTTGACGATGTAAGCGCAATAGTTTTTGGAAAATATTTTAAACCAATTAAATCAGTAAATGAAGAAACTTGGTTTATTAGTTATTTAAACAAAGACAATAATTTCCGTCAAACAGATAAAGAATTTAAAGGTGAAGATTCTTATGAGGCAGCAGTTAAATGGGGTAGAAAGAATTTAGAAAACTTTAATTTGGATATGGTTAGAAAGAAATTTGATGGTGGTGGAGGTGTAGATGATTCTATAAACATCACAAGAAGAAAATTAATGACCTACTTACTTACTTTAGATTCTGAGCAATTATCTGATTTAATTTATCAGAATACAGATGAAACTACGGGTGAGTATGCTTTAAGTGAGAATAATAATGAAATAGGTGGTAATGTAAATTTCATAAAATGGTTTGTTAATGATTTATTAAATACCGACGAGCATATATTACATTTTTTATGGAGCATGAAAAGACCTAATGGTAACTTCAAAGATGTTGATGTTTCGCAATATAAAGAATTTGAATTAACGGATGTTTTAGGAGAAGAAGATTCAGAAGTTGGAAACACTAAGGCAAACGCAGGTATGAAAGATAAATACTATTGGAGTTGGTCAACAATGAATCAAGCAGAAGGAAGTTACAAAGCTATGGAATGGGATATTCAACATTCACTTTCGCAAGAATCATTTGAAGAAAAAATTAAAGAGTATCTTGATAATCCTGATTGGGAAGCTGTCGGTTCTGAATCTGATATGTACCCAAATTCACAATTCTATTTATTTAATAACGAAAAAGAACAAAAAGAAGTTTCATTTTCTTTACATAAAATATTTGCTAAAGGTGGCGGATTAGATAAACGTGCTTTAAAACAATTAAAGTTACTTGGATTTAGTGATGAAGAAATTAAATACTCTCAAATATTTCAAGACACAATTAAAGACTTTGGTGATGTAGTTAAGGTTAAGGATATACCAAATATTAAAAGCGGTGATATACTTGGTTACATATACAAACACGAAGATGCAAGATTTGGTGATGCGAGAAAGGGTGAGGTATTTGTTGAGGCTTGGGGTAAAGATACTGAATGGGGAATAGATGCCTACCCTTTTAATGTTGCGAGAGCTATTAGGGGTGAAGAAAACAATCCTGATTTTGAATTAAAAAATATCCCGAATGGTGAACATGAATGGACTTTATATCATTTGAAAAAGTAAAAAAAATGTTGTTAGCACCTAACGGACATAAAAGTAATTTAACTCCTGAACAATATCGTTTGGTGCGAACTCCTGCGTTTAAAAATTGGTTTGGCGATTGGGAGAATGACTACGAAAACGCTTCAAAGGTTGTTGATACTAATGGAGAACCTATGGTTATGTATCATGGAACTGCAAAACATTTTAAATTCAATGTTTTTGATGAAAATAAACAAGGAAATAATTATTACGGAAATGGGTTTTACTTTACAAATGATAAAAAAGATGTTAAGCAATACGGAGCAAAAATAATCACAGTTTTTTTATCTATTAAAAAACCATTTATTCTAAATAACAAAACAAAGAAATTAGCCGATAAATATGCTGATACTAATAATTATTTAGAAAAAGATTTAGAGCAATTTTCTAAATACACCATAGGCTATCGTGCTGAACATCCTAACTTGTTTCAACAAAACATAAAGAAGGATGGATATGATGGATTATTTATTGATGATAGTGAATATACAAAAAACACATTTATAGCGTATTATCCCGAACAAATAAAACTCGCAGACGGAAGTAACACGGCATTTGACGGCAGTAATCCTGATATAAGGTTTGATGATGGTGGTGAGCTAATTGATTACTATGGATTTTATAATAATAATAGATTAATTGGAGTTGGGAAGGCGGAGAATCAATCTTTAAATGATAAAATATTATATTTAGATTCTTTGCATGATAAGGGATATACCTTAAAAGCAATAACTGAACAGGAGTATTTAGATTATAATGAGGGTGATGAATTAACTCAGGAAGATATTAATTTGGGTAATTATTACAATATTAATGATAGTAAAAAATTTGATACTGACGGTGATATAATGTTTGATGGTGGTGGCGAATCAGAATCAGTTAAAGTTTACCATAGCACTACAAGAAAATTTAATGAGTTTGATACTTCAAAACTTGGAGAGGCTACTAAGAGTGGTTCTGCTAAAGTTGGTTTTTGGTTTACTGATGATGTTGCTACTGCAAAAAGTTATGCAAGAGCAGAAAATTGGAGAAAGGTTCAGGAATTTATTGATAGCGGTGATACTAAATCTGCAACTGAATTAGAAGACAAAATTTTTGAAAATAAAGATACCAAGTATTTAAAGGAAATCATTTTAAGGTATAAAAATCCATTAACCATTGATGCCGATGGTCGTATGTATAATGATTTCTCTGATGAAATTATAGCTGCTATTAAGAAAGCACAGGATAACAACCATGATGTTTTAATAGTTGAAAGATTAAGTGATAATGCAGATTACAGCGAATATACACCTGCAACGCATTACCTTGTTTTAGATAACTCAATTACTGAAAGTGGTAGTCCTGATGTGAAGTTTGCTAAAGGTGGTGGTATTGAAGATGTTTTACATAAAGAGGTATTAGAAAAAATAAAAAATAAATTAAATCTAAAGAGTTTTAAAAAGATAGGTTCGGGTAGATACGGAACTGCATTTAAAATAAGTAGTAATAAAGTTTTAAAAATAACAAAAGATTTAAAAGAATACGAATACGCTAAAAAAATTCAAGGATTAAAGAATAAACATATTGCCGATATTTATGAAGCGTATCACTTTGAATATAATGATACAAAGTATGCTATAATAATTAAAGAATATTGCCTTGTTGATGAGTATAGAACAGATAGATTGATTGATAGTTTTTTGGAATATACAGGAAACCAAATGTCGTTATCATTTGTTTCTTCTGAATTTTTAAATGGAGATGTAACTAAAAATGTTTTTGATAATTATTTTAAAAAATATAAACAAAATGAAGGTTACGCATCAGGATTTGCAGAGCAATGGTATGATATGATAATGGAATTGAAAATAAAAAAAATATATGTAAAGGATTTTAATGGTGCAAATATTGGATATAAGCCAAGCAACAATAACCTTGCTATAATTGAGCTTGGTTTAGGATATTGGGATTTAGAAAAGTTACCGTTTATTGAAAGTGATACTTTAACATTTAAAAAAGGTGGTTTATTAGCACCGAACGGAAACCCAAGTAATTTAACAACAATTCAGTATAGACTTGTACGAACTCCTGAGTTCAAGGCATGGTTTGGCGATTGGGAAACTTTATCCAAAGCTAAAACACTTGAAAATAATATCACAGGATTTTATAAAGGTGCATTTAAAGGTAATGAAGAATTGTTTTTATTTGAGATGGCTCAACAAGCCAATAATAGTGAATCTGAAAAATCAGGAGCAATAAAAGTAGCGGGTAAAGAACTTGTTGAACTTGCTCTTAAATTATTTCCAAATGTAAAAATTGGTCATAAATTTATTCCTATTGTTAGTAAAGTTGTTGATGAAAATGGTGAGCCGAAAGTAATGTATCATGGAAGCACATCACAATTTACTGTATTTAGTAATCAGCAAAGAAAAGATACGTGGAGATACCCGTTTGTTTTTGTAACTGACGTAATTCATATTGCAAAAGAATTTGCTAAACAAAGATTGTACGATGAATATGGTGTGAAACAGAAAATAAATGTGTATAAACTTTTTGTAAACATGAAAAACCCGTTCGATATTTTTAATAACGACGATAATTATAAACTTACGAGGGATGTAAATGATAATGCTTTTTTTGGTAGAAAAGATGAAACGTGGATGTACTTAGAAACACCCGAAATGGCTAAAATAATAAAAGATAAAAATTATGATGGTATCTATACAACAGAAACTATTGCGCTTGATGCTAAACATAATTATGAAAAAATATTTACGAAGAATATAGCAGTATTCAATCCAAACCAAGTTAAACTTGCAGATGGAACTAATAAAACTTTTGATATAGAAAATTCAGATATGAGATTTGATGACGGTGGCAATATTTCAAGTGCAACTTCTCGTTTTAGACCAAGAGAAACAATATTATTTAACCCACCAATAGTAGGTGTTAATGGAGCTAAATTACTTTCTTACGAATGGACTTATGAATTTGAAGAATACTTTAATCAGTTTAAAGGAGAAGTAGCTACAAAACGTGTGAGTGATTGGGATAGAGCTATTGCAAGTGCTGACACGGGAAAAAACATTGTCCATCAATTTACAGTTGAAATGCCTGATGGAGAAACGAGAATGGTAAGTTCTGAATCTGTTTTAATTTTATTAGGATATACCGAACGTACCGCATTAAAATCATTTCCTTCATTAGTTAATTCAATAAAAACACTTGCAAAACAAAAAATGCAATTGTCTTTAATGGAAGCTCAACAAAAGCAATACGATGAGTTAAGAATTAAATTTGAAAATTCAGACAAGCCACAAATAAGATTGGCAACTTTGGATGAATTACCCGCTATGACTAAATTTATAATTGAACGTGGAGATAATTCAACTACTTATTTTATGATGGGAGATGTTAAGTATGGTCAATCAAACGAATCTGTTTATGATTCTAAAGAAGGTAAATCGAGATATATCCCTGCTGAAAAACCAAACAGGACAACGGTAGAGCAATTAAATTACTTATGGGTTGATGAAAGGATAAAAGAAAACGGTGGAAGCAGACCTAATGGTTTATACGACCTTAAAAAAAGAGTTGAAAGACAGGAGCGAAAAGTAAAACAAATAACAGAACAAACATCTGATGAAACAAAAAAGTTTTCTGATGGTGGAGAAATTACTTCGTTTAAAAAATCAAATGATTTAACTATCCTTAAATATGTTGAAGATGATACTGAATTAGGTCATCTTGATTATTATGCTTACAATGAAATTTTATCAATTGGTTTAGATGAACAACCTTTTAATTTCAATAGCGAAATGTATATTGAAATGGTTGAAGTTTATAAAGAATACAGGAATAAAGGCATTGCTAAAAAACTTATTAAAAGAGCTATACAGGATGCGAAGGAATTAGGTATTGAAGTTGTTACTTTACGCAGAGATAGTGGTATGGGTTGTAACTACGGTAGTGATTACGATAATTATTTGAAAAAATTATATTCAAGTCTTGGTTTTATTGAAACGTGGACACAAAAAGATGTTGAGCAAAGTGATGGTGAAAAAAATATTTGCGCTATGCACTTGGTTGTAGGTTATAGTAAATTAAAAAAAGGTGGTTCAATTTTATTATCACATAACGGAAAACAAAGTAACTTAACACCCGAACAATATCGTTTGGTGCGAACTCCTGCGTTCAAGGCTTGGTTCGGTGATTGGGAAAACTCACCCGAAACTGCGAGTAAAGTTTTGGATAAAAATGGTGAACCTTTGGTGGTTTATCACGGTAGAGATATTGGATTTAATAAATTCGTTAAAACAAAAGGTAGGGGTAAAAAGAAACAGTCGGGTATTTATTTATCGGATAATTTACAAGTTGCAAAATTATACGGTACTAATATTATTAAATGTTTTGTAGATATTAAAAACCCTTTTATTAAAGATTATAAAGGTGAAAATTATCACAATTTATATGGTAGTTCTGATTTAGAAGTAACCGCACAATACAATCGTAAAAACCACGATGGTGTTATTTTTTATAATATCAAAGATTCGTTGGATAGATTTGGAGTAGCCGAATTAGGAAATAATTACATACCATTTAATTCAACTCAAATAAAGTTAGCTGACGGAAGCAACACAACCTTCGACGGTAGCAACCCTGATATAAGGTTTGATAATGGCGGTTCTTTAAGTGAATCGGATGAATTAGAACTTGTCAAAATGCAGAAAGCATTACGTAAACTAATTGATATGCTTAACTACACAAGTATTGTTGGTGGGGCTAAAAAATCAAAAGAAGACTTGTTTATTGACCGTGTTGTTGAATTAATTTATGAGGGTAAGGAGTTTAAAAGCAAATTAGACATTGAGCGTATTGCAGTAAAAGAATTTGGGTTCACGGATAAACAAAAGGTTCGTGAATTAACCGAGTATGCTGTTTTAGTTGTTGGTAGGGATATTTCATCGAAGTATGATGTGAACGAGGCTTACCCTAAAATGGTCGGTCTTTACTCAAATCAACCTTATTCTACGCATCGTACAAACATATCGGTAGCTTACGGTCAATTTAGTACACCTGCGCCTATGGCTTATTTAATGGGTGTTTACGTGGGTATAAATAAAAATTGGACTAAAGATGATGGAGATGTTGAGCAAAGATATAATCATTACGAATTGATTGACGGTGATTACATTTATAAGATAACCGAGTATTTGATTAAAGATAAACCGATAAAATTAAAAGTATTACGTGGTTATGAAAACCTTGAAAAACAAAAGATGTATTCTCTCGATTCTTTAAAAGAATTTAGTTCTGTGAATGAAGCAAAAGAGTACGTTTCATCTTTATTAGGGGATAAAACTTATTTTGAGCCGTGTGGTGGTAATGGTATGTTAACTGTGGCGGGAAAACCCGAAGATTTTGTGGTGAATGAATTAGACATTAACCGTTATAACAACCTTATTAAAGAAAGTTATAAACAAGTGCTTAATCAGGATGCTAATTTACCGTTCAATTTTGATTTTAAGTTTGATGGGATGTTAGCGAACCCTCCTTTTGCATCAACTTCTGAGAAATTAATCGTAAATGGGTACAAAATTTCAGGCTTGGAGCAGCAAATAATCATTCGTTCGTTGAGGTATTTAAAGGATGAGGCTAAAGTGGCGTTTATCGTTGGTGGACATACTGAATATGACAAAGCAGGTCGGATGTTTTCAGCAAAAGATAGGGCTTTTTTATCCTATTTATACAGCGTTTATTACATCGACGATGTGATACATTTAAACGGTAGTTTGTACGGCAGACAAGGCACTACATTCCCGATTAGGATAATTTTAATGAGAGGAAAAAAGAATGAAATTGGTGGTTTTTATCCGTTAGCGGACTTTGAATCTGATAATTTAACCCCCTTTTCAACAAAGGCTGTTAATACTTTTGAGCAATTGTTCGAGAGAATGGGTAAAAGTTTAGAATAAAATTTTTATTTTACGTATTTTTGTATAAATTTTATAACGTCTAATTGTATTTTCATCATAAAACTAAAAAAATGATAAACGAAGAAATTATTGATAACGAAGATTATGCTCTTGGGGGTGATTTGTCTATTGAGAAAAAAATGGAGATAGATAGAGCTTTCGAGTATTTGCAAGAAAATTTACCAAAGAAACGTTTTGAAAAAATAAGTAAAATTACAACTGCTGAAAGGAAAGCAGAAAAGATTGAACGTGTTTTCAAATATAAAATTGAGAAAGTTGATGAACAAGGTAATTTAAGGATTTCCGACACAATTAGTAGTTATTTTTCTGATAGCGGAATGGTTGATATGGCTTATGAAGTTGGAATGAAGCGTATAAGTTATTTGACTGATAAACAAAAATCAAACATATTAGCAGCCTATAATCATATACAAAAAAACGGTGCTAAAACTACACAGGAAAAAACATTTGCATCTGAATTAGGTTATAAAAAACAAGGAACTTCAAGCCTTTATACATTTAGTGATAAGGGGTTAGAACAAATTAATGAATCGTATTTTCAACTTCTTCCTGATGAATTTAAAAATCTTACTTTAAATTTTGAAGAAGGCGAAAGTGTTTATCTTAAAAACGTTCCTGAAAAAATTGGTACTATTGGTTTTATGAATATGGCTAATGGCACATGGTATGTTAAGTTTACTGATGGTAGCGATGGATATTTTTCAGAAGAAGATTTAGTTAGTTCTAAATTTAAAAATGGTGGTTCTTTATCAGAAGACGATACATATCAAGGTAAAATGGCTTTCTTCTTAATGAAACATGATATACACGGTAAAGGTGTTTATCGTGGAGGCATGGGAAGTAAATACGAAGTTGTATTTAATAACGAAGCTGAATTAAATGATATTAAAAAAGATTTGGATGATGCAGGTGTTTATTACGAAATAAACAGAGTAACAAACAAAGAGCATCCTGAATACGGAAAGCAATACGTAGATTTCACACACAAACACAGAGAATTAAAAAAAGGTGGTACAATGGAAAATGAATATATTTTAAATGCTATAATCGAGTTTGAAGCAACAGATAGATTGCGTAATGCTCCAAGAACAGATTTACCAAAAGTAATCGGTTCGGATTATTTTGATTTGGTTGAAAATGAATTAACTGATGAGCGTGATGGCACTTACAATGCAATCATTAAATCTTATTCAACTAAGTTTGAAGGATTAAAAGGTTCACAGCTTGAAGAAGTTATTTCCGATGAACTTGCTAATGGTCTTTGGGATTATAACGTGTCTGTAAGTAGCGTTCGTTTTGTAAAAGATTTACAAGAAGCACCTGTAACAGAAGAAAAATTGAATAATGGTGGTGCATTAATTGATGTAGCTGAGATTGAAGCTGACCCTTCTAATCCATTGGAAAAACAAGAAATTCAAAATGCCGATATTGGTTCTGACCAATATATCCCAAAATCAATTGTTTGTGAAACTGTTGATACAGTTGCTCCCGCAGCAATGTTGTATGAAATGAATCGTTCGTTAACTGAGATTGACCGTGCTGTGCGTGGTATTGATTCTTATGTTATGAATAAATTAGGTTACGATAACCTGATTGATATGTGCCGTGCTTTCTCATCTGAACAAGTGGATGCAATCGCAAACGCTATTTACCAAATTGAAAAAGGACAAGCGTTAATCGTTGGTGATATGACAGGTGTTGGTAAGGGTCGTATTGCAGCAGGTGTAATGCGTTACGCTATGCAAATTGGTAAAATTCCTATTTTCTTTACAGAGAAGCCAAACCTATTCTCGGATATTTATCGTGATTTAATTGCTATTGGTAGTGATGATGGTATTCCTCTTTGGTTCAAAGGTAAAGAGGTTGATAAAATTAAACACGTTACAAGAAAATTGATTGAAGATGCAATCAAAGAAGATATTGAGAATGGTGATTTTGAATTAGAGTACAATGAAAGAAAATTATTCACTAAGGGATATGAAAAAGAAACGAATGACTGTATTGAAGAATACCGTGAACTTTATTTCCCAAGTGAAATTATAAAAGAGATGTCTTACACTCGTAATGACAATTACAAAAAACAAATCAGAAACGCTAATAGAATTATTCCGTTTATTGTAAATGGTCGTTCATCAAAAACTGAAATTAAAGACGGTGATGGTAATGTGATTTATGAAGGTTTAGCAAACACTAAACCTGATTACACTTTGAAAAAAACCTTTGAGGGTGGTAAGTTGCCAAAAGATTTTAACGCTGTTGTATTAACTTATTCACAAGTAAATAGCCCTGCTCGTGCAAAAGAAAAAATTGATTGGTTATTAAATATTGCAAAAAATAATATTGTAATTATGGACGAATCACACAATGCGAGTGGTTCATCTCAGACAGGTAGATTCTTACAAGGTTTATTACAAAGTACAGCAGGTGTTGTTTTCTTATCAGCGACATTCGCTAAACGACCTGACAATATGCCTATCTATGCAATGAAAACAGCTATTCAGGATGCTGAAATGGATAACGATACACTTATCCAAGCTATTATGAGTGGTGGTGTTGCGTTACAGGAAATTTTATCAAGTGAATTGGTAAGTGAAGGACAAATGCTAAGACGTGAGCGTTCATACGAAGGTGTAGTTGTGAATTATAATTACTTAGATGAGCGTATGCTTGAACGTGATGTTCCGTTACCGAATTTTAATTTAAGAGAACCACACGAAGCTATTTCGGATGTGGTAACTGATATTATTCGTAGGATGATTGTTTTCCAAAAAGATAAAGTAAATCCAATTATTGCACAAAAAGACAAGGAATATGCGGCAGAGCAAATAAAAGCAGGTGTAGATAAACAAAATATTGAAGGTGGTATTTCAAATCCTCCTGTATTTAGCGGTATATTCAATTTGATTAACCAATTATTATTTTCTATTAAAGCGGATGCTGTTGCTGAATTTGCCATTTCAAGAATGAAGGAAGGTAAAAAAGTAATTATCGGTTTCAGTAGTACACTTGAATCATTCTTAGATTATTTAATACAGGATGAATCGGATAAAATTAAAACTGATTTCAGTATTATTTTAAAACGTCGTTTAGAGAAAACGCTTGAATATAAAACTACATTCCCTAATGGTGATACTGAAAAGAAAACAATAAATCCAAATGATTATCCAACTATTACAGATGAATATTATTCAATCTTAAAAGATATTCAATCTGCATCAACAGGTATAACTATCAGTCCTATTGATGCCATTGTAACTAAAATTAAAAAAGCAGGTTACAAAATCGGTGAGGTAACAGGTAGAAAAAAACAAGTTGAATTTTTTGAAGACGGTATTCACGGTGCTATTAAGAGCCGTAGAAAAGATAACGCAAATGACTTGTTCCGTCGTTTTAACGATAACGAATTAGATTGTTTATTGATTAACCAAGCGGGTGCAACAGGTGCTTCCGCACAAGCTATAAAAACAAAACAAGCATACGTTGTAAATTACAATGAAGACGGTTCTCCAAAAATTCCAACTTCATTAGAGCCACGTAACGAGGTTAAACAACGTGTAATGGTTATTTTACAGGCAGAATTAGACGTTAATAAGGAAGTTCAGAAGCGTGGTCGTATTAATCGTACAGGTCAAATTTTCAAACCTATTTATGATTATATTATTTCTGCAATTCCTGCCGAAGAACGTTTAATGATGATGCTGCAAAAGAAATTAAAATCTCTTGATGCAAATACTACATCAAACCAAAAACAATCTAAAAAAGTATTGGATGTTGTTGACTTCTTGAATATTTATGGTGATGAAAAAGTTGTTGAGTTCTTAAAAGACAATGGTAATTACAATGAAATGATTGGAAATATCTTGAAATTTAATGCTGATAATACACCAAGCGAAGACACGGTAAATATTCAAGATAAAGCTCATAAGGTTAGTGGACGTATTGCTATTTTACCTGTTGAATTACAATCTAACTTTTATAAAACCGTTTCGGAAAACTATCAAAATTACGAAACTCAATTAAGACAATCGGGCGAATGGAATTTAGAAGTTGAAAAAATGGATTTAGATGCAAAGACAATAAGTAAAGATGTTGTCGCTGTTGGTAATCCTAATAAGAGTTCTGTTTTTTCAGAGGCAGTATTTATGGAAAAATGTTCTGTAAATAATTTACGTAAGCCATATAAAAAATCAGAAGTTGAAAACCTGATTAAGAACGCATATACATTTACTACACCAAAAGGTGATGTTGTTAAATTTAATGCACAGGAAAAATCAGATTTCCTTATTAAAAAATTCATAGAGCAAGTTGATGGAAATAAAAAATCTCAATTAGCTTATGCTGATATGAAAAAGGATACTGATTTAAAAGGTGTAAAAAATAGCCCTACTTTAGAAAAGAAAAAAACAAAAGCAGAGCGTGAAGAATATTTAGCTGAAAAAGAAACTTTAATTGAAGCTGAGTATAAAATGCGTATTGAATCTATTGAAAGACAAGCAAAAAATTTAAAGCAATATGTTGTTGGTTATTTTGAATACTTTACAGTAGGTAAATTGGTTGCATATCCTTTAGCGGGTTATGATGTTACAGGTAATTTCATAAAAGCAATATGTCTTGGTGTTGATGTTAATTTTAAAACACCAAATCCTTTTGCGCCAAGTCAAATGAGTGTAAGATTCATATTACCTAACGGTATGAGAATAGTTAAATTACAACTTAGTGATTCATTTATCAGTCAAATTAAATCTGCTACAAGTACAAATTATGATATAAATAATGCAGATGAAAAAGATTTGGATTATTTTGTTGATGAGTGGGATGTATTAACTAAAGATAGCCAAGCTAACCGTGTTAATCGTTTTATCGTAACGGGTAATATTTTGAAAGGTTATGGTAATGAAGATTTCCGTCGTGGTGGTAAATTAGTTTCTTATACAACAAACGATGGCTTAGTTAAGAAGGGTATTTTATTGCCTGATAACTTTGAATCAAAAGATATAAGAGTTGAAGTACCTATCAATAAAGCGTTGAAATATATTTTAAACATGAGTGATGGAACAACAGTTCTATTGCATGGTGCGGATGTTAATATTCAAAAGAGAGGTTCATTCCATAAGATGTTCGTTAAGAAATCTAAGAATCCTTTTATTGATATTGTTAACGATACCGATATTAATTCTTTTGCTTTTACTGACAAATGGGATTTAAGAAAAGGTGAATATGAAAACAAATTTGAAGAAGTTACTATTAAGAAATTAGTTAATATTCTTTGGGATAAATACAAAATGAATATTTCTCTAACTGTAACAGCGTTTGAAAGCATCAAAGACCAATTCGATATTCAGGAGCGTGATAGTAAAGGTATGGATGGTACTGAGGAGCTAATCAAAAAACATAATCAGGCTTTAGAGGAATATAATCGTTCTAAAAAGTTTGAAGAACTTGATGAAAAACAATTTAAAAAACTCGATGAACTTGAACAAGAAAATTACGAGTTAAAAAAATCTGTTGCTGAATTAGAAGCTATAAGACGTGCTTACAAAATTACAGCTATGTTGGATGATGAAACTCGTAAACGTAAGCGTGAAGCTATGGAATCTATTGCTTCGGAACAAATGGAAGAAGGTGGAACTATTGATTCTGACCGTCGTTTTACCGATAGTGATTTGACAAAGTTAGATGAAAGTAAATTATTTAATATCATTTGGGATGTAAGGTTATGGATTATAACTGAAAAAAATGGTTCATCTATTATAGGTAAGTTCAATCCAAAAACAAAATCGTTATTTATTTTCGGTAAAAAAGATAAAACAAATCCTTTAGTGTATTGGTTGCAAAATAATTCTTTTGTGTCGGCAGATGAATATGCTAAATTATCTGACGGTGGAAGTCTTGTTTCAGAAAAACATCCTGATTTGAAAAAAGGTCAGATGTACACCAAATGGGTTGACGGTGTAGAACACAGTTACTTCATTTATGATATTAAAAATGGAATTATTACTATTCGTATTGATGGTATCAATTCAGATAAAACAATTGCTGAAATTGAAAATCTTATTGAAACAGAAAAATTAGTACCTCAATATAAAATGGAAGACGGTGGCGGTATTGGTGAATACGATAAATATGTAGAAAATATTTATTCACGTCAATCGGAGCAACCAATAAGAGAACAGTTAATTAGTTTTTCAAGAGAAAATGGTTTTGATTTTAGTGATGAAATCATGGATGGTGATTATGATACAACCAAAGATAATTGGGGTGGTACTGTTTATAGTAAAGAAGCAATCAGAAAAATGATTGGTATAATTACAGGGAAAAATTATAATGGTAGCGGAGTTAAAGGAGAAGTAAAAAATCTTTTACTTGAATTAGAAGGTAGTTTAAATAAAAAAAATTTCAATTCATTTAATAAAATTTCAAATAAAATACATCAAATATCTGATGGTGAAGGATTATCAAAAGAAGAATATGATACGTGGAGTAATTTGAGAGAAAAAGAAAGTCAAATACATATTGATAAAATGTTAACTAAAAAATCATTACGTATTAGGGATATAAACGGTGATGACGATTATCAATTAGTTACAAACAGTCAGGAAATTGAAGAAACATATAAAAATTATGCTCCAAAGTTTTTAACTGAAAAGCATGACTTAACCGATAGATTATATTCAGAAGGAATTGGTGGTATGTTTATTAAATTTGAAAATGGCGACATGGAAAAGATTTATGTTTTTGAAGGTGATGTGCCTGATTTAAGTAAACCGTTGTTTGAGATTTATCCTACTGATGAATATTTTAATTAAACTAAAAAAATATTGACCCGAAATGGAACAAAAGTTTAAAATAGATGAAGCAATAAAATTCATTCAGTCAGTTGAAGGTAAATATTCTTTGGGTGATGAAGGTCGTATTGATAATGCTTATACAAACGAGCAAGGTGAATACGTTTACAACGTAAAGTCTGCGGGTCATATCGTTAGTAATGTTCCCGAAACCGATATGGAATTTGCGTATTCAGGTATTGATAAGAATGTGGATTCTTATTTACGTGAGAATGAAAGTGCAAAATCATTTAAGGATAGTGATGTTCGTGTAGGTGGTAGCCGTAAGGAAATGATGGCTTATAAGAATTTAATTAATATTGAAGACCTTAATGCTATTGAGAAAGATAGTGTTACAGCAAAAACATTAATTAAAAAAGATAAAGTTTATCCAAAAATAAATACAGCCGAACAAATTGATAAAGGTGTTTCGGGTGGTTGTTTGTATTTGAAAATGAAGGTTCGTGATTTCTTAGGTAACACACCTCCTGATACTGCCGAGTATAGAAAACTTTACGTTGGTTTAGCTCAATGGTTATACGATTTGTTTGATGATGCTATTACTATTGAAGATTTCCATTCACGTCGTAAACACTTTGTTAGTGGAGTTGTAAGAAAAAGTTTAATTATAGCTAATCCTGAAATACAACCTGAACTTGAAAAACAGAATTGGGATTATCAAGAACAAATGAATAACGTACTTGATTATGAAAAAAACAAGGATGATATAAAAAATAAAATGACCGATTTGGGAAGTGAAGCGGGAATTAAAAGTTGGGAACTCGATAAATTAGCTTTAGCTTTTCCTAAAGAACATGAGCAATGGAAGTATTGGTCAAAATTATACGAAATTGCATACAGGCATAGTCGTAATAAAATTCTACCGTTAGAATATAAATTTTTACACGGTTTAGCAACTGAGCAAGGAAATAAAAAAATTAGCCTATTGACTAAGAAAGATATTTCAATCGGTATTTATGTTGAATCTGATTGGGATTATATTACTAATTATAGCGACGATGTTGTTAAAGATTTAATCGTTAATGTATTTGGAGAAAAGTTTTATATGTTCATCCAAAAATATTCAAACAATAAAACTACATACAAGTCTTACGAAGATGCTCAAATGTACGAGGCGTTTTCTCAGGACGATTATGAAGTGGTTTATGAGCGTGAAATAAAGCCGTATGATGATAAAATAGAACGAATGGTTAAAGCAACCGAGTTTATTTTAAATCCTGAAAAAACAATTAAAGAAAAAACTGAATATGTTTTAGGTGAAGCAAGAATGGGTGGTTGGGGTTATGGTAGTGGAAAAAACAGATTAGATTTAAAAGATTTATTAACTCAATTTGATAGTAACGGCAGAAGAAATAGAAGGTATGATATTGAACACGGTATCAGGTTCATGCGTGAAGTAGTTGAAAAAGATTGGGGATTTCCAAAAATAATTGCTGAAACAGAAGTACAAGTTGCTGAATTAAAAGAGAAATACGTTATCCGTGAAAATAATTATTCATTCCTTGAAGAAGGAGAAAAAAAGGAGCGTAAAAAAGGTATTGAAAAAATTACCGACTTAGTAATTAATTCAGGCGTACCCTTGTCTTACATTAAGAGAGATGGTGGCGTAGCTGTTTACGATACAGATTTGGATGATAGCGACAAAGTGTTATCATTCTATAAAAACATATTAGGGATTACAGGTGTAACATACGGTAAATCTTTACCCGATGATGAGCGTAAAGCCCATTCAAGGCACTTTGCAGCCGCAATGATAGATTTAGCTGAAACATTAAATTGGGATGTTAAATCATTGACAGGGTTAGGTGGTTTAGGTATTAAATTTGCAGCGAGTGGTACGGGTCGTGCTGCTGCTCATTACGAACCTGACCGTATTGCAATAAATCTAACTCGTAGTGCAGGTGATGGTACAGTTTGCCATGAGGTAGGGCATTACATAGATAATATGATTGAAAAAAAGTTTCCTAAAGACAGGAAATCAGAAAAGAATCATGCTAATTATGGTTCATTTACAAAAGGCGGTGCTGAAAATATATCGAACCAAAACATTAATGCTGCTATGGTAACATTAATGTCTTTCATAAAAAAAGGAGTTCCTGTTAATAAAGTTACGCTTGAATTAAGTGATAAAATAAATAAAGAACATCCTGCGTTCAAACAAATATCTCCGTTACTACCTGAGTTTATTAGCTCTGTATTATCTACAACAGTAAAAGTTAGAATTGAATCAAGTAAAAGTACAGTAAGAACCAAGCATAATAATATTGAAGAATCTATTGCGTTTTATAAAGGAGAAAACCAATATCCAAATTATTTTGATTATAATTATTATCTTGAAAACATACCGAAGGTTAAAAAGTTTTTGGGTGCAATTGTTGAAACATACGGATTACCGTATTATGATTTTCAATTAACAAACAAACCAAAAAACAGAAAAGCAGATTGGGATGGTAATGTTTATACATCAACATCGTTCTTTATGAAGAATAACGCTATGCCGAGCGATTATTGGACGTATGATTGGGAACTTTTTACGAGAGGGATGGAAACTTATGTGTTCGATAAGATGGGTAAGTATGGTCGCTCAAACAATTATTTGGTAAGTGGTACTTACTTTGACCGCCCCGAAGGTGTTTATGCTTTTGGTATTGAGCGTGAAATATTTTATATTCTTTATGACCATCTTTTCAATACAATTAAAGAGGAGTTAGGTATTAAAGACTTCGTTCCGTTCCGTGATTCTCGTGTAAACGAATACATCCTATTAGATACAGAAAATGATACTGAAAAACGTAAACTTATTGTTGATGAAGTAACGTTAGATATAATAGAATCTACCGAAGAAAATTTGAAACTGAAAGATGAAGCTGTTAAGTTAATGGAGGAATTGATATTGTTGTTATCTGATAAAAAAGAATTTGAAGATGGTGGTGAAATTAATTCAGGAGTTGTAGATAGTTTATTTACTTTTTCTAAGTATGGAATATAATTTAAGTTACCTCATTAAGTAATCGAACATATTTTTCTTTAAGTAAATTTACATCAATTTTTTTTAGTAGTTTAAAATCCACATTACTTGATTTCTTTATGTTTTCTATCCACCACATCGGTTGTAAGTTTAGATAATTGAAACAAAATTTTTGAGCTTCACTTTTAGTTAAATCAAAAACATCACATGGAATTATATGGTCAAAATGCCAACCTTTTATACCATAATTTTCCCAATTCAGTTAATTAACAACCTATGTTAATAAGTAAATGTTAGTGCAATACATCGGTTGATTAAATAAAAGTGTACTTGTTGATAATTTTACTATTTTTGATGTGTGATTTTCAGTAGATTAGACATTTAAGATTTGTCTGAAATTTTTTATTAAAAAAAACTAAAAAAAAAGTAATGAAGCCATCTGAATATTTTAAAAAATTAGACCTATCAGCTTTAGATGCAATGACATCGCAATTTATCAGAGAGAAGATATACACGTTTAAAAACGTCGATTTACTTGAAGGCACAAAAGAATTTGAAATTTTACAAAATAAAATAGAAAGCGATTTCCCTTTAGCTTTAGGTATTCAACCTAAAGTAGAAGTTGCTCCTCCTGCTAAGAAAAAAGTTGAGCCTGTTAAGGTTGAACCCGCAAAAAAATCAAAAGTTCCTGCTGCTGAAAAACAACAAAAAATTGAAGAAGCGCAACAAAAAATTACTGAGATTAACGATATGATTGATTTACTTACGATGACTTTGGCTGACAATCCAAAAGATTCTGAAAGTCAAGATATGTTAGAGTTAATGCAAATGACTTTACCTGATTTAGAAGCGCAATTAGCCGAAGTAAAAAAAATGGCTGATGGTGGTGCTTTGGATGGTAAGTACGTTTATAAATTTCACGAAGAACGTGGTGAAATATCTGCATACGTTGTAGATTTATCAAATGATAAAATGGTTTGGGAATTTCATTATCCCGATTGGACTTTATCAGAAGATGAACGTTTAACCGAAAGTACATTAGTTGATGATGGCTTTATGAAACATTGGGAAGATATTTCAGGATTAGAAAATTACTTGAAAGACTTGTCTATACTTCCTGCCGATGCTGAGTTAGTTTCTGAACAAGAAGCTGAAAGTTTTAAAAATGGTGGTGTTATTAAAGACCAATACAAGGGTTATTCAGAATCAAGTCTTTGGGCAGATTGGACAGTAGAACAAAGAACTCATTTCTTAACTGACCATTTTGAAAGAATAAATGAGTTGCACAGAAAGACAACTTCAAACACGGAAATAAATGCGCCTGAATGGGCTACTTATTTATATTTTGAATTACCAACTGCAATTAAAGAAGCGTTAAAAGAACATAAGTCAGAAGGTTCATACCGTAACGGTGGTGGTGTTGGTGAAGAAATAATCAGGAATAAAAATAAAAATGATTGGAAATCAAAACTTGATTTTTATTTAAAGTACAATACTACTCCCGTAGGTAAAGGAATGATGATGGAGATGGCTTATGGAGATACAAAAAATGTAGATTCTGCTATACCTCAATCTTTATGGGGTACTGTTGATAATACTTCATTTTATGTTTATGACTACACCACAAATTCAAATGGAGAACTTGTTGATTTAAGAGAAAAATTAAAATTTAGTAATGTAAAAGTTGCTGTTACTATTGTATCAATGGGTGATGTTCTTCATAAAGATAAATTACCAAGCGAATTACAGGATGTTATTTTCCATAAGGCACTTGATTACGTTTTCAATAACGATGATGTAGAGGCTTTTGATATAAGACCAATAAATTCAAAATATAATAACGGTGGTGGTGTTGATGTTGTTGAAGTTGGTAGTAGATTTTATGACACACGAAGGGATAAACTTGCTGAAATAGTATCAACAGATAGGGGTTTAATTAGTTTTAAATATCTTAACAAAGTAGGAACTGAATTTTTAAGTAACGATGTAGAATCTTTGGTAAAAAATCAATTTGATTATCTTGTTAGTGCAGGGGCATATCAAATGAGAAAGCATCAAATGGCTAAAGATGTTGGTAAAACCCATAAAATAAAAGAAGGAGATTTAAAAGTTGGAGATGCTGTCTATACAGCTTCGTATGACAAGGGAGATGGAGAATCGGGTTATGTTGCTATTGTAGCTAATAGCGAAGAAGAAGCACAAATTAAAGCAAATTCGATTGGGGCAGTTGTAAACACTCGCTCAACACCTGTTGTAAAAATACGTGATGAAGAACATTTGAGTAATGTTATTCAGTATTGGTCAGATGATAGTATATTAAAATTCTCTAATGGCGGTGGGGTTGGTGAAATAAAAGTAGGCGATAAAGTTACATTACCCGAAATCAAAATGCCTAATAGTAAGGTGCAATTTGAAAAAGTTGAAAATGGAGAGGTTATATCTATCGAAAACGGAATTTATGGTGTATTAAATCCTAAAACAAAACGTATTCATCAAGTTAGTTTAGACCAAATACAACACTCTAAAGACGGTGGGGTTGGTGAAACAGAAATTTACGATACTTATAAAGTAAAGAAAAGTAAATTTAATATTGGAGATAAAGTTTATTCTTGGCAGAATGAAGATTACCCTGCTGAAATAGTTAGAAGAAACTTTAATGCTTGGGAATCAATTTCAAAGCCACACGAAAATGATACATGGCAATATCTTGTTAAACTAAAAGATGGTTCAAGAAGTAAATGGATGCCTGAAAGTAGTTTACATGAAACAAAACAAAATAAATACGCTAAAGGCGGTGGTGTTGGTTCGGTTGATTTAGAATTAGAAAAATGGGTTGCTTTAGATAAAGTTGGAAAGTTTAAAAATTCATCAGAAAAAAGTTGGTATGAAGGAACTCTTGATAAATTAATGGATAAATATGAACTATCTGATGAAGAAGGAAATTTAGGTTCTGACCTTGCTGCAATTTTGAAAAAACAAAAATCAGGCACATCTAAAAAAGTTAGTAAAAACGTATCAATTAAAAAAACCGAAAATAAACAACCCGATACTCTTGGCGGTTGGTCAAAAGACATAATAACTACTAAAAGAAGAAGGTTAATAATTGCAAGTCGTGATAAAAGTTTAAAAATGAAGGAACGTTATTTATCGGCTGCTCGTGCATTAAAAGCGTTAGCAAATGTTACTAAGGATGCTAAGACTAAAAAAATAGCTTCAAACGATGCTAAGTATTTCTTTGGTAAAGCAAAATAAAAAAATAAATCACAACAAATAAAATAAATATAAATCTCAAAAAACAAAAAATCATGGCAAAGAAAGTAAAACAAACAAAAGTAAAGCAAACAAAAGCGGGTATCAAACAAGATAAAGGTATCAAAGCTAAACCCGCAGGAAAACGTACTTCTGCAAGTGGTAACACTTACACAGAAACTCGTTCTAACCGTTCGGATGCTGACCGTAAAAAGAAAATTTAATTATCTTGTCTGACATATTTTTTTTTAAATAAGTTAGACATTAATTAAAAACTTAATTGAATACCCCGTAGTACATCTACGAGGTATTCTTTTATAGGTTGTTGTGATTTAAAAAGTATTTAATTAAAAAAACATAAACTCATACTAATAAAAAAATAAAATGGAAAAAGCTAAAATACAAGAGAATCTTGATAAAGCAAACCGTATGCTTTCGACTGCAAAAAAAATGAATATGCCTGAATCTGCTGTTAATAAAGCTCAGTCAGAGGTTGATAAATACACGAAAGAATTAGCTGAATTTAAAGAGGAAGCTAAAGATGAAAAAAAAGCTGACGAAAAAAAAGCGGCTGCTAAAGCTAATAAACCAAAAGTTTCAAGACCTCCAATGAAGGCTAAGAAAGCCGCAAAGAAAGGGGCTAAAAAAGTTGCTAAGAAAGCTGTTAAAACAGCAAAGAAACCAAAGGTTTCAAGACCCGCAAAGAAAGTAAAGGCAGCTAAACAAGTTAAGGTATCGAAAGCTGCTGCTAAACCTGCTAAATCAGAAAAAACAGTTACTTTCAATGGTAAAACATATACCGAAAAAGATAAAGAATTTTGCGAAGTGTTATTGAAAAAATGGCATGGTCGTAAGGCTTCAATGAAAAAAGCAACTAAGAAATTCAAGACAAAATCTGTTTCTACTCAAATCGGTAGTGGTGTTGCGAGTGCAGTAATTAAGTCATTTAAACTTGCGGAATCTAAATTACATGACGAGATAGCTAAAAACCCAAAAGTTTATATTGCTAAATTTAAGCGTGTAAATAATACTGTAAAAGATTTATCTTCTGCTCTTAAATCTTTATTAGGAAATCATTATAAATCAAGTCAGTTTGAATCTGCTGTTAATGTCATTGAAAAAGAAATAGAAAAATTAAAAAAAATAAAAAAATAATAATTACTAACAACAACAACAACAATTATCTTAATGGAAACAGCAGCAGCAACAGCCGCAGTAGCTTCAACAACAGCCGCAGCAGCAACAGAAACAATTAAAAAAGGTTGGTGGGCATCACGCTCAAACATAACCAAAGGTTTAATAATCACAGGTGCAATTGTAGTTATTGTAGGTGGTGCTTATTTACTATTACGTAAGCCTGATGAAGAAGAATCCAAAAAAAGCAACGCTAACGGTGAAGGCGGTGAATCGGGTTCTGATGAATCACAATCTACTGATAATAATACCGATGATGAAAGTAGTAAATCAGAAACGGTAAACGAATCTACCAAAGATGAGCAATCATCTGATAATTCAAACGAGAAGCAACAAGGCATTGTTTACGATGCGAGTACATTACCTAATAGTGGTGAAGGTTGCTCAGAACCTAAATTAAATTATGACGGAAATTATGATTACGTTAAGTGTAATGGTGTTTGGTATGTGAAATCAAAACAGAATCCAAAAACACCTTCAACTAACATTCCTAATTGGGCAGGTCTTAAACCCGATAGCGTAAGAGCAAGTCGTTTAAATAGTCGTTATCCTAACGGATAAAAATAAAATTTCAAAAAACCAAATAACAGCAATAATATAAACTAAAAAACAACAACAACATGAAACAATTAGAGTATCAAATTTTAATGGCAGAAGAAAGTCTTACTTTAGACATTTTACCACAAGAAATTAAAGACAAAATTAAAATGCTTAAACCTACGGTTGGGCGTTATAATAACACTCCAACTGATAAGTTGAGAGATGCAATCACAAAACAGGATGTTGAAATCGCTGAACTAATTGCGGATTACATTGAATCTGATGAGTACAAAGCTACTCAGGGTAACAATGATGATGGTAATGATGATGGTAATGATGATGGCAACAACGATGATGGCAATAGTGGTAAAAAATCTAACGATGATGCCGCTAAAGCAGCAGCTAAGAAAGCCGAAGAAGATGCAGCAGCAGCAGCTAAGAAAGCCGAAGAAGATGCAGCAGCAGCTAAGAAAGCCGAAGAAGATGCAATAGCAGCTAAAGCAGCATCAGCAGCTAAGAAGAAGTATGATTTTGGTACTGAGGATATGGAAAAAGCTGTCATTGAGGAATGTAATGCTAATAATGGATTTATCAAAGAAGATAAATTAGCTTCAATCATTAAAAGGTCGCCAAGTTATCCCGAACAGGAAGTTTACTCAATAACACTTCGTAAAGTATTTATGAAGGATGTTTATAAACTTCAATAATAATTAAATAATTTATTTTTTTTAAAAAACAGGTGGTTGTGTAAAAAACAACTACCTGTTTTATAATTTTCTTTATTAACAAAAGTTTTTTAATAAATAACTTTGTTAATAATGATTGTTAAAAAATAATTTAGACACTAATTAGACATTTTCTTAACTTAACGCAAAATATCGTTAACCTTTGTAAAGAATAAAAACTGAAATGCCTGAACATAAAAAAAAGGATAAGAATAAAAAGGATGCTGTTGAATTATCAATAAGTATTTTAGATTCTGTTTACGATGATGTAAATACTCCTAACGATTCTATTTCTATTGTTAATGAAGAAGATGATTCTGATGAAGATTATAAGGGTAAGTTTATTTTAAATGATGACGAATTAATGAACCCTGATATTAAAAAAAATCATGTTATAGATTTTTTTAGAGTAATAGAGCGTGGTGTACGTCATCACGGGGTTGAGAAAATAACATCAGTATTAAAGAACTTAGATATTCAAAGTTATTTACAGGTAAATAATTTAGATGTAATTGTAAAATATGTTTGCGAGTGTGTAGCTAAAGATTATAAAAAAGATAAAGTAAAAGAGGGAGATTTTTTTCTAAAGAAAAAAAGAGGTGAGATTACTTCTGCAAGAAAAATGGCTATTATTCTTATTAAAGAATCTACAAATATTTCTGACACAAAACTTGCAAGATATTTCGGTAGAAGCCGACAGATTATTTTTTACACATTACAAGAATTTAAAGATTTGAACCCAACCAATAAGCACGACGTATTATTTTTAAACCGATATGATAAATTAAGCAGGAAGATTGCTTTGTTTATTAAAGAAAACAACCTCAAATAATCATGGCAAGACCAAAAAAAGGAGAAGGTGCTAAAGATAAACAAGCACTTGTAAGAAAAAAAACAACTGATGTTTCTATCGAAAAAAAATCAGTTGAAAATACAACGCCCGATATTAATTTACAAGAACTCGAACAAGAGATGGATAATGATTCTAAAATGAGTTCAAGTATTAGTAATGATAATGGTATTGAGGATGTTGATTTTGAGGAGCAAGTTGATGATGAATCACAGAATATTAATTCTAATGATGACGGAATGACGAATCAAAATAATTCTCATTACGAAAAAATCCAAATGCCCGAAGATGAAGATGATTTGGCTGACTTAGGCTCAAACGATGGAGATAACGCTTCTGATTTATCGGACATTGACGATGATATTCCCGACATGGACTTTGACCCTTTAAAAGAAAGAGTTAAAGAGCGTGATTATACACGCACAGGTTCTACTAAAATAGACGGTGTTAATCCTGATGGTTCTACTACTACAATTAATCCTGATGGTTCACAAACAATTATTGAAGAACCAATGATTCCTGAACCTGAGATTAAAGAAATTCCTTTGGAAGAAGAAGGTATTGATGATAATATATCAGCAGGTGGAAAAGGTGGTAATAAGGGTGGAAATAATAATAATAATAATAATGGTGGTGGTGGTGGAAATAAAACCACAGGTAACGGTAGCGGTAACAACAACAATGGTGGTGGTAACAACAACAATGGTGGTGGCGGTAATAATAGTGGCGGTGATAAAAAAGAAAATCCAAATCCAAAACTTGATGATTTATCACCTAAACAAAAACGTGATGCTGCTGAAAAAACAGCCGATGCCTTAATATTAACTTATACTCAAATAATTCCTATTCCTTTCAAGAAAATATCATCTTTTAATATGAGAAAATTACAGCAAATGGATATGAAGGACGAGCTTAAATTAAAAAATATTATTAGTGATGATGGAACGACTGTAAAAGAATATTGTGAAGGGGTAAATAAACAAGTAGAAGAAACATTCGTTGTTACTAAAGAAATGCAAAAGGAAATTAAAGAACCTTTAGTTGATGTTCTTTTAGAAAATAACTTAGCGTTAACACCTGCACAAAGATTAGGTATGGCTGTTGCAGGTCAGATTCTTCAAATGGGTATGGTTGCCGTTCAGCACTTACAACAAAATAAAGGTGCTATGGATTATTTCAAGCAATTCCATAAAGAGAATTTAGAGGAAATGAAAAAAATGAATAAAACTGCACAGGAAAACGCTAACAATAATAACAACAATAATAACAACAATAACAACAATAATAACAATAGTGGCGGTAGTAATAATAATGGTGGTGGAAATAATAATAACGTAAACCAAAACCAAAATCAAAACAACAGAACTCAAAATACTTCTACTACATCTAATAATACCAATACAAGTACGGTTAAAGAAGAAAAGGCTAAGTTTACCCCACCTCCTTCTGATTTCGTTAATAATCCTGCAAATGATGATGATGATGATATTCCATCAAGCGATATTGTTGATACAGAGGTGAAAGACGAAACTAAAAAAAATGAACCTGTAAAGGATGATAATAGCAGTAAGTTGGATGAATATTTGACAGAGGAAAATGGCGGTATTCAGGTTGATGAGTTTTTAGATGAAGACGATAAATAAAAAATAAAACATGGAAGTAAAAATTAAAAATACAACTGATAAAAAACAAAGGGCAGTAGTCTTTGGTTTCAACTATACTTTACATGGTGGTGGTCTTTTTAATCTTCAAGACCCAAGTTTTTTTAATATCAAAACTGATGATGGTATTGAAATAACATACGATGGTGATGGTAGCAAAGAGCATATAGAAAGTATTTATAAAAAAATGTGTTCGGATGTTATTAATATAAAAAACATTGAGTACACATCAAATAATAATAAACTTTCAATTGGTTTTTTTTGTTTAAGTATTGATGCTAATGGTAAATTGGTTTTCGACCCTATTTATCCTTCATTTTTTTTATCACCAACACAAGAAAGTATTTTTCCTATAATTATTACAGACGAGTATGGTGTGAAAATTAAAGGTATTGATTGTAATACTTCTCTATTATTTATTTTAGAGCCGAACGAAGAAATTTATTTGAAAATAAATGAAAAAATAGTAGTTAAAGATAGTCAAAAAGCAAAATTAAACGGATAATAATTTTAAAAAAGATGTCTAAGTTAAGAGAACCATTATTAATAATTGCAACAGGTACAAAGGGTGTGGGTAAAACTTATACCACCTGTAAGGTTATTGCTAATTATATCAAAGATGATTTAGAAACGGGCAAAATGGGTCGTAAGGTTTTGATATATGACGTTAACGAAGAATATACAGAAGGTAGTTTCAGAGATAACGGAGTAGATTTCAAAGCACCTATATTAGCCCTTAAAGATTTACCTGCATGGGTTAAACAAAAGCGTGTTGAAGTACGTAGGATTGTACCGAGAGATAAGGATGGAAGATTACTTGGTATTGATGGAAGGGTCGCATTATTAGAAAAAATATTACATTACTATCGTGGTGGACTTTTGGTGTTGGAAGATATTAACTCTTATTTGATTGATACTCGTACTACTGAAATTATTGGTATTATGGCAACCAATCGCCATAGGGATTTAGATATTTACATTCACTTACAATCACTCGCTCCCGTTACTACAAGGATGTGGCAAAATTGTCAAGTTGTTCGTTTCCATAAGCAAATGGACGACGTGGCTCGTTATGTAAAAAGGATACCAAGTCCTGAACTTTATTTTATTGCAGAAACTTTGGTTAACCAACAATATGTAAAAAATGAAAAATTTTATTGCTACATAAATAATGAATACCATAAGATAAGCGGTAAGTTTAGTTTAAAAGATTTTCAAAAATCATGTTATGCTTATATATTGCAACACCCTAAAAAAATATCTGATGCCCAAAAAAGATACGGTGGTGGTAAAAAAGCAAGGGAACAAGCTATTCAGTACTTATTGAAAGATTTATTAAAGTATTACGGAAATCCAATAAAAAACAATTAATTAAAGATGAATCCATATAAAATATTATTTAAGTTTCCAACACGTTCAAGACCTGATAAATTTTTTATCGGATTAGATAATATTTTAAATAGTATCGCTGATAAAGTAAATTACACCATACTCGTATCTGCCGACACCGATGACGTAACCATGTACAATAAAGAGGTTCTTACACGGTTAAAACATTATATGGAAAATTATAATGTTATTCCTGTATTCGGTACAAGTACGAGTAAAATTAATGCTGTAAATCGTGATATTGAAAAAATAGAAAAATGGGATATAGTTGTCGTTATGTCTGATGATATGAATTTTCAAAAAATTGGATTCGATAGCGTTATCCGTGAAAAATTTACAATTCATTTCCCTGATACAAATGGTAACTTACATTTTAATGATGGTTTTCAAAATAGGGTTTCAACCATGACTATCATGGGTCGTTTGTTTTATGATTCTTACGGAAAAAATATTTATCATCCTTCTTACTTTAGTTTGTTTTGTGATGAAGAATACACATTAGTTGCGGGTAAATTAAATAAAATGCAATACTTTCCTGAGATAATTTTCAAACACGAACATCCTGCAAATGGTTTCGGTACTCCTGATGAACAACTTAAAAAAACTGAGGGTTATTGGGAAGTAGATAAGAATAATTTTATAGCAAGGCAATTAAGGAACTTTGATTTATAATTAAAATAAAATAAATGTCAATAGAGGTGTCAACAAAAACAATAGTATTAAAGGAGAGTGTGCTTTCAACTTTAGCTCTTACTGTTAATCAAAATCTTCATGCGATTTCAATGATAATGAAGATGGATGATGAGCAGATGCTTGAATACATTTCTCAAATGGAGCAATTTGGATTTATAAAAGAGATGATGAAATCAAAACCTGTTACAGAATTAATACAAGATTTAGAAATTAAAGACCTTATTAATGAAAATAAAATGGGTATTGAAACTCATTATGAAGAATTAATGGAGGCTCACGAAGTTTTATGTAAAGCATTAGAAGAAAACTAAAAAAATATGATTATTAACGCTCCATACATCCCTGCTTTTTGGTATAGTTCAAATAATTTTGGCGATAACCTTACTCATTATCTGATTAAAAAAATCAGTAACAGGACACCCGTTTTAGTGTCGGCAGAAGACCCATGTGATAAGGTTATGGTTACGGGTTCTATATTAAATAACAATGTGGTAAATGCAACCGTTTGGGGTTGTGGACTTGCTTTCAGTACCGATACAGTTCCACCAAAGAAAAATATCTTAGCGGTTCGTGGTAAATTGACAGGAGAAATATTAAAAAGACAAGGTGTACAGTTTAACGAAGCGTATGGCGACCCTGCTTTATTACTGCCACGATTGTATGATATTGAAGTTCCTAAAAGATGGAAATTAGGTATTTTACCTCATTATGTTGATACTAAACACGTTTACGATAAACTTGGTATGAATGATATGGAGTTGGCTGTACATGGTATTAAAATTCTTGATATTATGTCTGATGTGGAAGATGTTATTCGTCAGATAAAATCGTGCGAAAAAGTTTTATCAAGTACGCTTCATGGTTTAATAACCGCACACGCATACGGAGTGCCTTGCTCATGGGCTAAATTTACTGATAACATTGGTGGAGATGATTTTAAGTATTTGGATTATTATAGCTCAATAGACTGTGAGCAAAATACATTCATTGATTTGAGAGTTGATAATTTGAATATAAATACTTTGAGAGCCTTATCAACTTATGAAGGAATTGTAGCACCTTTATTGAAAATTGATTTGAATAAATTATGGAACTGTTGTCCTTTTAGGTATTAAAATTTTATAATGTTAGCACAATTCAATATAAAAAACATTACTGACGAAATACAACCCGTTAGTGTTTTTGAATTGGATAGTAATAATAAAAATATTGAGCATAGTTTTGAATTAAAAGAAAGTAGCGAAATTTTAATTCCATTTGAAGGGTTTAGATTTATTAATTGTTCGGGTGGTAAAGCAGATGGTTGTTTTGATAAAAGAATAATAATATTTAATAATGTTGAAGTTTGTGCTACTGAATGGTTGACTATGTATCAATACACGGTTGATTACGTTGATATAAAATTACGCATACTTGATTTAATTGAAAGTATTGAGTTTAAATTAAATCCACAAGAAGAAATAAAAGTACAAATGTTGTATAACGAAAAAGTTAAATTAAAATTAAGGAATGTCAGAAAACAATAAAAATACTCAGCCAATATTATCCATTCTCATTTGCACCATTGTTGGTAGAGAAGATTCTTATAACGCACTTGTATTAGCGATAGCTAAACAGATTAAAGAAGGTGGATTACAAGGTCAAATTGAAGTGTTAACGAGTAAAGATAATCGTGGTCAACATACTATTGGTTACAAACGAAATTTACTTTTACAAAACTGTAAAGGTATTTATGCAATGTTTGTTGATGATGATGATATGTTAGCTGATGGCTCTTTAGTTTTAATTATAAATAAATTAATAAATGAAAATCCTGATGTTGTTAGATTAGAAGGCATTTTAACTACTAATGGTCAAAACCCACAGGTCTTTATACATGGCTTAGATATAAAAGAATGGTATGAGCGTGGTGGTGTTTTTTATAGACCACCAAATCACTTGAATCCTATTCGCACATCGGTATCAAAAAACTTTCGTTTCCCTGAGATTAATCACGGAGAAGATATGGAATGGTCAATGGCTATTTGTAAAGCAGGTGTATTAAGAACAGAAAGCAACATAGGTGCAGCTTATTATTTTTATCAGTATAATTCAAATAAATAATTCAAAAACATAAAATAAATAAAATGTATTCACAAAACGACGAAGAAAAGTATATTACCGATTACTTTATGAATTTTAATAACGGTAGAGGTGGAAAATATGCTGAAATAGGTAGTTTCGATGCCTTTAAATTTTCAAACACAAGAGCATTATTTGAACGAGGTTGGAGTGGAGTTTTAGTAGAGCCTTCTCCTAATTGCATGGCTCGTTTAAAAGATGTTTATGCTAAAGAACCACGCATACAGTTATTACAGGTGGCTATTTCTGATAACGACGGAGTAATGACGTTTTATGAAACTAATGGTGGTGATGCCATAGGCACTACCGACCTTGCTCATAAGGATAAATGGGAAAAAGGAAATAATGTTCAATACAGCCCGATTCAAGTACAAGCAATGAGTATGCAGAATTTTATTAGTGTTCATGGTGCTGATATAGATTTCATAAATATTGACGTTGAAGGAACTAACTTATTACTATTTAATTTATTACCAAATAATTTTCTTCACAGATTAAAAATGATTTGTATAGAGCATGATGGTAATCACGCATCAATGATTCAAAAACTAACAGGTTTTGGTTTTAGAACTATATTACTTAATCCTGAAAATTTAATAATGGTCAAATAAATATTAAAAAAAATGGCAAACACTACACCCGAAGAAGTATTTGATGAGGTTAATTATCTCGGTTTTGATAAAATAAGATATGACCACTTTGATACACTAAATATTGATTTAAAAGGCAAAGTTGTCTTAGAATTAGGTTCAGGAATTGGAAACCACACCTTGTTCTTGCAAAGTAAAACCCCAAAAAAAATAATTACACTTGAAGGTCGTGAGGACAATATGGTTGTTCTTAAAGAAAGGGTCGGTAAAGACAAGTCAATAGTGCCTATGTTAGTTGACCTTGAAAAACCTTTTACTATTAATGAACACGTAGATTTTATTTATAACTATGGTTTACTTTATCATCTTAAAAATCCGTTTGAGTTCATTGATAACTTAAATAAAAACGTTAAGCATGATGAGATGATACTTGAAACTTGTATTGAACTTGATGGTGATGAAAATAATCTTAATGAAGTTCAATATGCACAATCTCAATCATTGAGCGGTGTTGGTTCTCGACCAAATTTATACAAGTTAGTTGATAAATTAAAGGAATATTACTCTACGGTGTATTATCCTGCTCCACCTAAACACGGTTGGTTTGATATTCATGCCAAGCCATCACCTGTATTAAAAAGAATTGTAATAATCTGTAAAAAATAAATAAAAAAACACATCATGGAAATCTTAGACCGCTTCAAAGAAATAATTGCACCCATACAACAGCCTACTGTTTTTGAATTTGGTGCTTGTGATTCTTATCACAGTCGTATTATGTTGGATATTCTTCAAGAAACACGTAAACAATATACGTATCACTTGTTTGAGCCAAGTCCTGATTTACTTCATACAGTTGTAAATAATCTAAGATATTATTTACAATCAAACGGTGAGAATGTAAAATTCTTTAACGAAGCAATTGGTCAGAGTGTTGGTAAAATGCCTTTCTATCAAAGCGGTGGTATCCTAACTGAGAACGGTCAGGTGGTAGCAAATTATTACGGTTCATCATCTATCCGAAAACCAAAATTAGTTGTTGATGCTTTTAAAGCAATGACATTCGTTGAAAAAACAGTTGATGTTGTTTCTCTTGATTATCATATTCAGCGTTCAAATTTACAAGACCGTATTATTGATTTCATTTGGGCAGATATTCAGGGAGCAGAAGTGGATTTAATTAAAGGTGGCTTAGAAGCATTTAAAAAAGTTCGTTACTTCTATACAGAATACGTTAACGCTGAGTATTATGAAGGTAATATCGGTTTACCTGAGATATGCGCTTTATTGCCTGACTTTGAAATTATCGAAGATTATGGTGGAGATGTTTTATTAAAAAATAAAAATCTTTAATGGAAATAATAATTAAAAATAATAATAAATCAAAAGAGCGTGTAAGGTTATTTGGGTGTAATAGAAATCTTTTATTGCATAGATTTGGTAATCCCGAAGGTATTGAGATAAAAATTGAGTACGGTAATGAGTATCTTGAATTATTACATTTCTCAGCTATTAGACCATTCAGAGTTAAATCTTTTAAACTTGAAACTTATAATAATGGTTATAAGAAAAAAGATTTAATTGTTCTTACTTCAAGTACTATTAATGCAAATGGTTATTGTCAGCAATTTCCAATAAAATTAGAGAACCGTGTCAGGATAGAGCAACAAGCAATTGTTGATGGTAACACAGAATTTTTTTTAGATATTGGTGGTAATTCTGAGTTTACATTAGACATTGATATAAACGAAACAAAAAAAGAAACCCCACAAGATAGAGAACGCAAGAAAAAATTATTAATCATAAAATAAAACACATATAACATGAGAACATCAGCATTATCATCAGTAAGAGAAGTTTTAGATTACAATAAATCACTTATAACTGAGTATGGACACATGAATAACGGTAGCAATAGCCCTGTTCAGATACAGTTTTCAAATACAACAGACGAAGTAAAAAGAGTTAATGCTTTTGAAATATTCAACAAAAATTCAGAAGGTATTGAATTAACTCCGATTGGCGGTACAAGTATGGAGTT